>Ga0157365_10000072_pt1 | contig 49012 bp, 51 predicted proteins | sample AttsexASBM3_FD_111478 | JGI IMG/M metagenome (GOLD analysis project Ga0157365, IMG submission 111478) | Fungus gardens microbial communities from leaf cutter ant in Ribeirão Preto, State of São Paulo, Brazil - Atta sexdens ASBM3 | ecosystem: Host-associated > Fungi > Mycelium > Unclassified ...
CGCCTGAAGCATTTTGCGAATCGCAAATGGAGATTTTGCGCAATCAACTGCCTGGCTTTCAGCTCGAAGGGAAATTGCTGCGCCATGAAACTGGCCCGTCAAAGTTGCCCGTAGTGCAAATCGCGAACCGCTATTTGCAGGAAGGGAAAACCATCCGCCAGGTGCAAACCATTATTCAACTGCCGTATCACATCGTCACTAACCCGACGCGCCGTGAAGTCCTGATTTTCACCCTCTATTCTGAAACGGACTTTACGGAATTTCAGCGCAAACACTACGTGCAGATAATTAACAGCGTGAATCCGAACGCGTCCGCGCTGGCGCAATAATTTCCGCCTGAGCAATAACAGAAAGTGGGGCGCGCCCTCACTTTCTGTTTCAGGTATTACGCGCAACTGCGCCTACGCGGCGCGCTTATTCCACGGCATCGCCGCCAGTAATTTCGCCATACCGCACCAGCCCGTCACCCCGGCAACCAGCAGCCCGGCCCCGACAATGCCCGGAATAACATAAAAACCCGTCGCAAGCGTTGCGCCAGCAAGCGTGCCGCACAATGCCAGTGTGCCCGCGACGATGTGCACCTGCTGCATCAGCGGTAATGGCTGACGGCGATCGGTGATAACCGGGTAACCGGCGGCTTTCCAGGCGTTAATCCCGCCCTGCATGATTAGCGCGTTGGCCGGACGGACCGCGGCGATAAGCGCGTCTTTGGCTTTTTCGGTGCGCATCCCGCTCTGGCAGTGAAAAATGACCGTATCGGTCTCGCGCAGCGGCGCGTCGCTGAATTCATCCGCCTGACGGTTTTCAGGCGACACCACACGGGCCCCGGAAATATGCTCGCGTCGCCATTCGTCATGGCCTCTGATATCCATCAGGATGGCACCGCGCTCGACAAGCGCCTTTGCTTCGGCAGGGGTGATAAAAACAGACGGCATATTATTCTCCCGGACAAAAAATATTTTTCAGCGTATGCACCACGGCGACGACCGCCTTATTTTTAATGTGATAACGGATAAACCGGGCCTCCCGCACGCCTTCGATAAGCCCTTCTGCTTTCATGCGGGCCAGATGCTGAGACGTGGCGGAGGCACTGAGGCCGCTCATTTTGCACAGCTCACCCGCTTCGGTACCGGGCTTGTCGATCAACATGCATAAAATCAACAAGCGCTGCGGGTGGCTCAGCGTTTTCAGTAGTGCGGCCGCGTTATCCGCCTGCTGCTGTAACAGATTGAGATCGGTCATGAGAATAGTTTAGATTTTTCTAAATTTAGAAAATACTAAACTATCTCCCGGTATGCAACCGCCGCGTAAAATCAGCAGATGCTCTCCGGCTGGCCCGCAATGCAAAAGCTGAGGTCGCCCTGTTCACTGCGGTGTTTAGGAATAAAAAGAGTGGATTTATGAAGGTACGCGCGGCCTGCATTCTTACTTTTAGAATTTTCCCCCGGTTAACCCCCGCGATGTTATCAGGGGTCTCTGAGAGTCCGCCTTGTGCCAGAAGCGGAAGTTTAAAACTCAAGTAGAATCAAGAGACATATTAAAATTAATAAGTTAAAATAGCCTTACATAGCACGGCCAACATTACCTTTTGATACTACAAAATATAATAATGAACAAAACTTATTACTTTGAAAATAAATCCAGAAAATGGTGCGTTATAACCATGATGTGCATTATTATGGGTGGATGGTTCTGGTATATGTCGTGGGCATCAAGCATCTCCCATAATACGATTTTACAAAAGTCGGTGCCTGAATGGATAACCTATATTTCTTTTGGCGCATTGATTGGAAGCTTATCTTTTATACGCGCTTTTTATCTTCGCACTTTTAACAAAACATTAAAGTATCTTTGCAATGCATTCTTTTGCGGTTTTGGCTTGGGCTGTGTATTAATTTTATACTGTTACGATGTTTATGTTTATCTCTTCCCAGACAAAATCATTGGCTATGAATCTGAATATGAAGTTGTCTTCCCAGGGCCATCGAGAGGTAAGTATGGGCACTGTGAAGCAGGTATCTGGTTAAAAGATCAGAACACCACCAGATGGATACAGCTTTGTACAAACAAAGAATTTCTGCGTAACCACCGTAAGCAAGGAATGACAGGTGTATGGGTAACAGCTCGTGTAAATAAAATAGGAACTTACATCGTGAAATACGAATTTATTAATATATAATTGAATCAATCTTAAGACATCGCAATCGACTAGGTCGCTATCTTTTTGTCGACTGTGAAAATGAATGGTAGTTGCAACACCGGCTCCTCGCTGACAGCAGATATACCGGCCTTACCGTGATGGCATGGAGCCAGATGAAGATGACAAAACTTCTATCCAATCAGAATTGCTTAGTATACGGTAGAAGGGAAATAAGCGCTCTTTAATATGTGCTAAAAGTTGCTCCTCGCTCATTTCAGATGCTCTGGAGTTGAAGACAGGGATTGCCTCATCGTAGATTTCCCAATATAAATTTGATAGTATATTTGTTATGCAAGAAAAGGTTCGTGGAGGATAGTCCAAAAAATAATGAGTAAAAAATGAAAGTCTGGATTCAACTTCCTGTGCCGATGATGCCGCCATTAATTTTTCCAATTGCAAGCAGAGCCAAACCAGAGCACTGTAACGTACTGATGGTTCTTGAATACTCATTTCTCTTTTGTAAATAAGAAAGTACTTCTCGACTTCATAAGAATCTATCGTTGAATCAAGACCCAGAGATGCAATTATAAGAAGAATTTCAGAGTCTACTCCAGCCATTACCTCTCTTTCGGCCCAAGAAACTACAGCCTGACAAAACTCATCTGAACTTAACACGTTAAACACATCACTAAAATTTTTTAAGCAAAGAAGTTCCTGAAAATTATATTTGTAATGTGAATTTTCCATCTTTAATACCAGTTTGAAATTTTATGGTGTATGTTGACATCATATAAGATATGACGAGCAAAATGAGCATAACGTATTGCTACTCTACAAGACAACTACTCTAATACGCTCCTGTAACCACTACCAAAACAAGAGAAGCCTAACGTCATTTAAAACAGCATATTGTCAACATCAAGATTGATATGTACTTTCTAATGTCTGCCTTTCGCGCATAGCGGACCTGAAGTGCGCGTCCGCCCTGTGCCAGAAGCGGACATCTGTTTTTATTGCCAGTGGGCTTAGAGGGAACAGGTTGCTGGCCGTTTTTTGAGGCGGCAGACAAAACACGCCTGAATAGTAGAGTCCTGCGCTTTCATCGAATTCTTTCAAAAGCGAGCCCGGTAAGGGTATGTTGGGAATTCACCTTACACGGGATACAGGTTTTGCACATGTCGGCTGCACAAGCGAATAAAGACTGGGTCAAAGTTACTCACACGCCGGGGAAAATAGAACGCCTGGAGGCCTACTTCGGCGGGTATGGTTATGAACCCCATCGGCATGATACCTATGCTATCGGCAGGACACTGTCAGGAGTGCAAAGCTTTCGTTATCGCGACAGTAAACAACACAGTTTACCCGGTGGGACAATGGTCCTGCATCCGGATGAAATTCATGATGGAGAGGCCGGAACGACAGAGGGATTTCAGTACCGGATGCTTTATATCGAGCCTGCGTTAATTCAGAAAATGTTGGGCGGAAAACCATTACCCTTTATTCCCGGGGGACTCTCATCTGATCCCCGGCTCTTCGCCGCTACCGCGCCACTATTAAAAGCGTCGGAAGATCCTATTGATGCCCTAGAGGAGGAGGATGCGCTTTACTGTCTTGCCATGACCCTGGCAGTCGTGGGAGGACAACGGTTTCGTCGATGCCTGGTGGATTACCGGTCTGCAGAGCGTGCGCGCGAATATATCCATTCTGAATTCAGCCAGAACATTACGCTGGAAACCTTATCCTCCGTCTGCGGTAAAGATCGCTGGAGCCTGAACCGGGATTTTCGGACACTTTTCGGCACGAGTCCTTATCGCTATGTAACAATGCGCCGTCTCGCATACTGCAGACATTTGATTCAGACAGGTCTGTCACTGGCGGAATCTGCTTTAGCGGCAGGATTCTCCGACCAAAGCCATATGACACGGCAGTTCATAAAAGCATACGGTATTTCACCGGGCCGCTGGCAAACCTTTATTCAACAACGCCGTACGTGAGTTGCACGATCGTTCAAGACCAGGACTGCGGCGTTTTTTATCCTCGACGTTTCTTAAACATTAAGGAATGTCATCATGTATTTCCCGGTAAATCTTGAACAGAAATTCTCTCTTTTCGACGCTCACTGGCAGCCAAAAGTCATCGCGCAGATGAACGATTACCAATTCAAAATCGTGAAAATAGCGGGTGACTTTATCTGGCACTCGCATCCTGAAACCGACGAAGCCTTTATCGTCGTGGAAGGTGTATTACGTATTGATTTTCGCGACGGGCATATCCTCGTTAATCCAGGTGAAATGTATGTTGTGCCAAAAGGTGTTGAACATAAAACATCAGCGGCGACGACGGTAAAAATGATGATGATTGAACCTTGTGGCGTCCTGAATACCGGGCATGAAGGTGGGGACCGCACCGCAGAAAACGATATCTGGATCTAACGTGGTGTGATTTCAAACCAGCCGGTCGGGCTGGTTTGAAAGCGTAGAATATACTTCTGTACCGCGCTCATTATAAGCTTGCAGGCACGCCTTTCTCTTATAACTGCTCCTGAACCTGCTCACTGGCGGCATCGTGCCAGGAGCACCTCCGGCATTTCGCTTAACAGGCTAACCCGGCAAAAATCCCTGCGTCATAGTTGTCATTTTTGAATAAACAGTTGTCACCTTCTGATGAGTTTTGGGGACGATTTCGCTCGACACTGGGGCATCTTTGTTAAAGAGGAACCCGCTATGTTGAAAAATCCGTCACTTAAATATCAGGCGCATCCTCCTGTCAATCTTACTGACAGGCAATGGCCGGATAACACGTTGACCCATCCACCACGCTGGCTTTCTACGGATTTACGCGACGGTAATCAGTCGCTTGCTGAGCCCATGGATAACGCCCGGAAAATGAAATTCTGGGATCTGTTAATAGCGTGTGGTTTCCGTGAAATCGAGGTCGCGTTTCCCTCTGCTTCACAAACCGATTTTGATTTTGTGCGGGCACTCATTGAAGGTAACCGCATTCCAGAGGATGTGAACATTCAGGTTTTAACTCAGGCAAGAGAGGATTTGATTAGGCGGACATTTGAATCATTGCAGGGAGTTCGTCAGGCGACCATTCATTTATACAATGCGACGGCGCCCCTTTTCAGGGAAATCGTCTTTCGTCAGACACGGGATGAAATTGTTCAGCTTGCCATCGGCGCGACCAGGCACATCCGTCGGTTATGCGATGAGGCGCCGGAAACCGACTGGACTTTCCAGTATTCTCCGGAAACGTTCTGCTTTACCGAGCCTGATTTTGCCCTGCAGATTTGTGAGGCCGTGGCGGAGGTCTGGGAGCCGGATGCGTCTCGTCCCATGATTATCAACCTTCCTGCGACGGTTGAGGTCAGCATGCCGAATGTATACGCCGATCAGATAGAATATTTTTGCCGCCATTTTTCGCGCCGCCAGCAGGTTTGCATAAGCGTTCATCCACACAACGATCGTGGAACAGGCATTGCCTGTGCTGAGCTTGCGCTGTTGGCTGGCGCCGATCGCGTTGAAGGCTGCCTTTTTGGAAACGGCGAGCGTACAGGCAATGCTGATTTAGTGACGCTGGCGCTGAATCTTTATACGCAGGGTATCTCACCCGAACTTGACTTCAGCCAGATGAAAAAGGTGGTCGAAGTGGTGGAGGAATGTAATCAGCTGCCTGTTGCGCCGCGTCACCCCTACGCTGGCGAGCTGGTTTTTACGGCGTTTTCCGGCTCCCATCAGGACGCAATCAAGAAAGGGTTTGCCGCACGCCAGGGCACATCGGATTCTTTATGGAGAATTCCCTATCTGCCGCTCGATCCGGCAGATATCGGTTGCAGCTATGAAGCGGTTATCCGTGTGAACAGCCAGTCAGGTAAAAGCGGCGCGGCCTGGCTACTCGAGCAAAATCATAACCTTATCCTGCCCCGTCCGCTTCAGCAGGCATTCAGCCTTCTTGTGCAAAAAGAGGCGGAGCGTGGAGAGAAAGAATTGTCGCAAATGGCGGTCTGGAACCTGTTTCGTCAGGCATATGGCATTGTTGACGCGCCACCGCTTCGTTTAAAAGAGTATGTCTGCAACAACCAGTCTGACCAGCGTACAGTGCTTTCTGCTGAGCTCATATGCCAGGGTAAAAAGCTGAGCCTGACGGGAGAGGGAAATGGTTTCCTTTCAGCGGCGCTTACAGCGCTTTGCCGGGAGTGGAAAACAGAACTGGAAATAGTGAGTTATCAGGAGCATACACTTGGCAAACGCAGCGACAGTCGCTCCGTCGCTTATGTGTGCTGCCAGGACCGCACGGGGAGATGCGCATGGGGAGTCAGTATTGACAGTGACATTACCCGTGCCTCTCTGCAGGCGATGCTAAACGCTGCGGCGGATTTCATCACTTGCTGAAGTAATCGCTGGGCGGCATTCCCATGACTCGCCGGAACATCACGCTGAACGCGCCGGGGCTGGCATAACCTGAATCCAGCGCCACCCGCGTTATTTGCTCGCCCTGCGCCAGGCGCGTCAGGGCGTGCAGAAGACGTGCTCGCCGAACCCACTCGCTGAACTGCATGCCAGTTTGCTGGTAAAAATGGCGGTTGAGCGTACGTCCGCTGGCGTTGATTTTTACGGCTGCCTGTTCAATTGACCATGTCTCATGCGGTGCATCGCGAACGGCCTGGCATAGCCGTTTCAGTCGCTCTGAGACCGGCTCTGGCAGGTGAAACGCAAGCGTGTCCATCACGCGAATTTCATCAAGCATCAGTTCGTAAATACGTTCAGCCCGGCTTCCGGGCGTGTAGTCCGCAGGAAGCGTCAGCGCGCAGATAATCAGCTCCCGCAACAGATCACTCACGCCAACAACCTGACAGGTGGCGGGCAGATCAGCCCGAGCCAGCGGCTCTACAAAAAGCACCCTCGCCTTAACATCCCCTGTGATATGAAGCGCATGCGGGATTTTTTCCGGTATCCATACTCCGCGTGAAGGAGGGACTATCCACAAGCCGAGCCGGGTCTCAACGCGAATAACACCACTCAGCGTATGAATAAGTTGAGCACAGTTGTGCGTATGCCAGTCTTCATGTTCGCCGTGCCTGTAGTCATGTGCATAGGGAATAACTGACCGGCCTGAAAAATCGAAGTCGCTTTGTCTGGTCACGTAATAGATATCGCTCATTCACTCATAAAGAGTCATTCAGACTCTCTTTCGACGCACAGCCTTCATCGCCACTCTCGGGCATTCTGTATTGAATGGCTCGCGATGTAACAGGCATATACCGCCTTCCCGCTCACGACACTAACATTATTTTAACGCCAGGCCCCGGCATTATGATCGCCTGTGTCCGCTTTTCGCTCAAACTGGCTCGTCCTGAAATACCCTTCTGCCTTACAGCTTCTCAAATTAAGTGTTGCTCGCCGCGGTTTTTTTGACGCCGGGCACAACCGCTCGCTCGTTTCATTTAGTTACTTTTGCCTTGTGTGACTTTTTTCAATGCCGCCATAATGCATTGATAACAAGATAATAACGTCGTCCTGGGTCACCACCTTTTGCAGGGAGAAGAATGAAGATGTTGCGATCGCTACAGGCGCTTTGCCTGATGAGCTTTTTTCTGGCGGATGTGCGTGACGGGCTCGGCCCCTTTCTCGGCATTTATCTCACTCAACAGCACTGGCGACCGGATGATATTGGTTTTGTGATGACCGCAGGCGGGATCGCGGCGCTGCTGGCGACGGTGCCCGCCGGGATTATGATCGACGCCACGCGCAAAAAGCGCCTGCTGCTGCTCGCCTGCTGCGCGCTGGTCACGCTGGCGACGCTGATGCTCTGGTACAGCACCCGTTACAGCATTGCGATGATTTCGCAGATTGTGTCCGGGCTGGTCGCCGCGCTGATTGGCCCGCTGGTGGCGGGGATCACGCTGGGCCTGACCGGCCAGCGCGGCTTCACGCGGCAGATGGGCCGCAACGAGGCGTTCAACCACGGCGGCAATATGGTGGCGGCCGTGCTGGCAGGCGGCGCGATGTGGCTGTGGGGCATCGGCGCGGTCTTTGTTCTGATGACGGGCATGGCGGTTTTCACCGCGCTTAGCGTACTGGCCATCCGCGAGCAGGATATCGATCATGACGCGGCGCGCGGCCTTGAAACCGGCGATAAGGCGCAGGCGGTGCCGCAGCTGTCAGTGCTGATGCGCCATCCGGTGCTGCTGACGACCGGCATCACGCTGCTGCTGTTTCACCTCGGCAACGCCGCGCTGCTGCCCATGCTCAGCATGCGCGTGGCCGCTACCGGCAGCAGCCTGTGGAGCCCCGGGCTCTACGCGGCGGCGACGGTAGTGATTTCGCAATGCGTGATGATCCCGGTCGCCCTTCTGACCTCCGCGCAGGCGCAGCGCTATGGCTACCGGCGGCTTATCCTGATTGCGCTTATTGTACTGCCGGTTCGCGCTGCGCTTGCCGCCAGTTTTGCCGGGCCGTTATCCGTTATTCCGGTGCAAATTCTGGATGGCGTCGCCGCCGGGATCCTGGGCGTGGCGGTGCCGGGCTATATCGTTAACGCGCTGCGCGGGTCCGGGCATGTCAACGCCGGACAGAGCGTGATTATGCTGATGCAGGGCGCGGGCGCCGCGTTCAGCCCGGCGCTGGCGGGCAGCATCGTCACACATTCGTCATGGCGCGTGGCGTTTGCGACGCTTGGGGTGGTGGCGCTTGCGGCATTAATCGTCTGGTGGCGCGCGGCCGGGCGGGTATCGGCGACGGCATAATGGCCGCCGCAGACCGGCGGCTCAGTGTATACTGTTGATATTGCGTTCTTCTTTGTGAGAGTGGCTCATGATCGCTTCCGTTCTTATCGCGCTAGTCGCCGTCATACACGTCTATATTCTCGTGCTTGAGATGTTTTTGTGGGACACGAAAACAGGCCGCAGGGCCTTTAATCTCAGCGCTGATTTCGCCCGCGACAGCCGGGTGCTGGCCGCTAATCAGGGGCTGTATAACGGTTTTTTAGCGGCGGGATTGTTCTGGGGGCTGTGGCTGGGCGACAGCGGTTTCCAGTTCAAACTGTTCTTTCTGGTGTGTGTGCTGATTGCGGGTCTGTTTGGCGCAGTCACCGCCAGCAGGAAAATTCTTTATGTGCAGGCCCTGCCCGCGCTGCTGGCGTTAATTGCGCTGTGGATGGGGCTGTAACGGCGCAGGTCGCGCCTGTGCCTCATTCAATAATACTGACCTGCGCCTGGCTGTTCTCCCAGGAGAACAGCATGAGATGCCAGAGCCCCGGCGCTTTGCGGGAAGGGTCGATTAATCCATTAAAACCCAGTGATTCCAGACGCTCGCGAACCTTCCATGACCGGGGAATGCCGCCCTCGTTGACGATCTCCTGCCACGGCGCCACCGCGTCGTGAACATCAATGCCTGCGGCAAGAAGCGCCTGCGCATCGCGCAGGTCAAAAATCTTCTCTGCCACCACGCGAACGTTAATTATTTCAAGGCTCGCTCTGTTATCACGATGCGCCCGCATGGCGGCATCGACGCCCTCCGGCGAAGAACTCAGGTACAGCGTAGGTTGATCGGGTCCTGAATATCGCCCCGCCGCCCTGGAGCCGGATAACGCCAGCGCCCGATACGCAGGATCGATTGCCCGATAAAAAACGCCGTTAATACGGTTATGAAAACGGGTGATATCCATCATTCCTCAGCAATACCTATTCTGGATGTCTGGTCTGGATAGTAGTGGCCTGGCGCCTGATTAATTGCAAGCCGGAATGCTCTGCTACTCTCAGAGAATATCGCTTACGGGAAAGCTCATGATGTACAAACTATACGGTACAAAACGTTCAGGCTCTGCCGCCATTGAGATGGCGCTTAAGGCATGTGGGGTGGAATATACGCTGTTAAAGGCCAGCTCATGGGAACAGGACAGCGATATTAACGGATTACGCGCGCTGAATCCGTTAGTGCAAATACCCACGTTAGTGCTTCCTGATAATTCCGCGATCACGGAAAGCGCAGCCATGATGATTTATCTCGGTATGGAATATCCTCATTCCGGGCTGTTGTCTGCAGATGCGCGGGTGCGGGCTCAGCAATTACGCGGGCTGGTTTATATCGGCGCTAATTGCTATGCCTCGGTGGGAATAATTGATTATCCCGAACGCTGGCTGCCCGGCGGGTCTGAAGAGCAACACAAGCAGCTGGCAAAGGGCGCCCTGCAAAAACTTTATCAGCAGTGGGACATATTCAGTGACGTGTTTTATGGTTCACAGGCCTGGCGCCCGCAAAACCCTGGCGGGCTCGAAATGCTGGCCTGTGTCGTCTCCAGATGGAGCCGGACGCGTGAACATCTTAGCCAGTCACGGGCCGCTTTCTGTGCCTCCCTGACCGACACCGAAACACAGCCTGCGATCCGCGAGGTCATCAGCACGCACTGGGGAGCATAACGGGCGAGCACCGTGCAGCCCCGCCATTAAGCCTCCCGCACCGCGGGGTGCGGTGTGCTCATGCGCCCACCTGCTGTTATGTCGACGCCCTCATACCGCTTCACCGGCAGCAAGCCGCTCGTCGTAAGCCACCTGCGCCTGCGCGATGGCCCCGCCCTGCTCTCTGGCCCAGCTTACCAGCGCCACAAAAGGTTCCTGCAAGGTCCGCCCCAGCGGCGTGATCGCATACTCGACCGCCACGGGTGAGGAGGCAATCACGCGGCGGCTGACCAGACCGTTGCGCTCAAGGCGGCGCAGCGCTTCGGTCAGCGCTTTATGCGTGATCGGATCCAGCCTGCGTTTTATGGCGTTAAAGCGGGCGGGTTGGGTGCACAGTACGGTCAGAATCAAGACCGACCACTTGTTTGCCACCTGTTCCAGAACCGGGCGCGTGCTGTTGATTTCTGCCAGCTGGGCAGCGATATCCGTGGACATGAGGTTACCTTTTCTATATCTGATGTACATCAGGTGCGTAATTGACCCTAAATATACAAAATGTATCATCTGGCTTCTACCCCCTCTCTGGAGTTAGCCATGTTGAAACTTGAAGGAAAGACCGTGCTGGTGACAGGCGGCAACAGCGGTATCGGGCTTGCGATCGCGCGCCGTTTTGTGCAGGAAGGCGCGCATGTCTTCATCACGGGCCGACGCGAAGCGCAGCTGGCAGAAGCGGTTGCCGCCATCGGCGGTAAGATTGACGCGATCCCCTGCGATCTCACCAGGACCGACGACCTCGACCGGCTGTTCGATACCCTTAAGGCCAGCGCCGCACGCCTGGATATTCTGGTGTATTCCTCTGGCATCTCCGAGCCTGCGAGCCTGGAAGAGACCACCGGGGAGCATCTCGACCGCGCCTTCGGGCTCAACGTGCGCGCCATGGTGTTAACGGCGCAGCACGCGGTCCGGCATATGAACGATGGCGGCGCGATTGTGTTGCTGGGCTCGATTGCAGGCGCGATGGCTAACGCCGGTTATGGCACCTATTCCGCCACCAAAGCCGCGGTACGCTCCTATGGCCGCACCTGGAGCGCGGAACTGGCGCCGCGAGGCATCCGGGTGAATACGCTCAGCCCCGGCCCCACGGAGACGCCGATGTTTGACAAGGTCAGTGACGACTTCAGGCAAATGATGAACGCGCGCATCCCGGCAGGGCGTTTAGGAAACCCCGACGAAGTGGCCGCCGCCGCCCTGTTCCTCGCCTCGGATGAAAGCCTGTACGTGAGCGGCACGGAGCTTATCATCGATGGCGGTATGACCGCGTAAAAGCGCATTCCCTGTGGCGGCCTCGCTGGCCGCCGCGTAGCGACGGCAGAAAGCGCCGGCGCGAGCAAAGCTACAATGAGCGCCCTTCGCGCCACGCCCCGTTTGTATTACCCTGAAACCCGCCTGCTAATTCGTGAGAGAGAACGCATGTCCACCGGCGATTTATCCAGAATGGGTGGCGCAGCCGTGGTGTTGAATACCCGCGACAGTCATCATCACTATATTGAAAAATGCCCTGTTGGCGACGTGGAATACCATTTTTATCATGACGCTGCGGCGGCGCTTAATCAGGCGGGCATTGCGACGCCAGCGCTGTTATCCGCGGATGCGACCCGGCGCGCATTGAGACTGGAGTATATTCCTCACCCCGTTGACCAGGCCGCTGCCGCCAGTGATGACGCCCTCGCCATGCTGGCGCGGCTGCATCGTTACCCTGCCCATTCTGCATGGCGCTACCACACGCACGCCTGGTCAGAGGCCGCGCTTGAAAAATCGCTGTCGCTCCTTGCGTTGCCAGCAAACAGTGCGCAGCAGCTACGGCGCTTTCAGCAGCAGAGTAACGCGTTGTTTGACTACCCGAGTCTGGTGTCCGGTGACAGCAATGTCGGTAACTGGGGAAGGCGTGAAAACGGTGATGTGGTGCTTTTCGACTGGGAGCGGTTTGGAAAAGGCAGTCCTGCTATCGATCTGGCTCCGTTGATAAAGGGAATGGGGACGAAGCAAGCAATGCTGAGCCTGGCTGAACGCTACGGCCAGATAGCGCGTCATCCCAATCCACCGGCATTAGCCAGAGAGCTAGCCATTGCCAAAGCCTGGATTGTCACCGAAGTCATCGTGCTTCTTCATGAGCGGCAAAAGGCAGAGTTTCCTCTGTATCGCGACTGGTACAGAGCACATCTTCCTGACGGGTTAGCAACCCTCATCACCATGCTGTGAAAAGGCATACCGGAACAGGGTGTCCTAAATTTGTCTCACGACGGTGTCGTTAAGTGTCATTCAGGAACTGCTCCTGGTGGCCTGTTACGACACATTGACGACACAAAAGCGACACAGCCTCTTTCCTGATTAGCTCGTACAACCGGCACATCTGCAAGCCGTGTCGTGTAACACGGCGACAGCATTTCGTGCTTCATCTGACATTCCTGCTGGATACTCTGCCCGGCAAAATAGATCATCCCTCGGTCCTGCTGGTTAAGTTCGTTTATTAGCAACATTAGCGCCTCGCTGTTCGCGCGCGGTGCGTCCTCGTTAAACAGGTTCAGTTACGCCATGCGCTGGCTGATGAACTTACCCACCACAACGCCCGTCTTCTGGTGCTGATGCCTGTCGCATCATGCGGCATCCAGACGTCGTGTCGTTCCTGATCGTGCGGAAATCAGAGACATTTGTATAGTGTAATAACATCTGCTCTGTGCCAAGAGCGGACATCCCACACTTCTGTTTATGTGGTAATAATCGGTATGTCACGAACGGTTGATTGGTTACGATATGGGCATCTCTGATTCGATATTCATGTAAACTGGCCAATGGGAGGGAGAAGTAACCTGTCTGTCCTTCTCGCCGGTGCGCTTTACGTTATCGGCGGTCTGCTGACGATTAAGTACGGGAACTGGCACTTTGATTGAGGAGTAGCGACTGATAGCAGGTTCCTGTCAAAAGGGCTGCGATCTCTATGAGTATTATTTGTTACTGATATATATTGCATTACACTCGGGTGGAGCTTCATTAACCCATCCCATTGAATCTAAAATAATCTTTGCCAATTCCCTCATTTTATTCCATTCAGAGCTATAACAAAGAGCATCATCATTCCAATACTGAATATTTTCTAACCCACTAATTGATAACAAATAATCATCAAATGCCTTGATAGATAATTTCTGTTCATCACTTAACATTTCGTTATTAGTTTCTTCGAGCGCAATTTCCCATTCCACTGCAAGCTCATCAGCCACATTTACAAAATCAGGAAATAAGCTTTTCTGAACATTGCTGGATTGTGCAAAAGCTCGTGTTATCCATTCAAATCTTTCCATATAACAACTCGCCAGGTTTGTTAATGATAGTTGCCTTCCCCATTGAGTAAGCCCTGGCCTACTCACGGTTCATTATCATACACCAATGTTAGCCCAACATTACGGCAGTTAAGACAAACCTCTGCTCCTCGCTCATATAAAACCTTTATCCTGCACGTCAAGTGCCGTGAGTAGATTGTGCGAGCGTATGGATGCACCAGATATCTAAAGGCTCTTTAGTAGACCGACAAACATTGTCTGTCGCTTGGGTTGAGCATAAAATACGCATTCAATTTTATGCGGGTATTTGTATGGAATACGTGGCTTTTGGTGACGAGAGTGGTACGACAGGGAGTGACCGCTGTTATGGCATTGGTTTGCTGTGTGTGCGTAAAGACACGTTGCACATCTTCAATGAGCGCGTCCAGAAATTAAAAGATAAGTACGGAATTGTCGGTGAGTTGAAGTGGTCCAAGATTAAGAACAGTGCAGGACAGGCAAACATCTGCATTGAGCTGCTGGCTATGGTGCTCAAGAACTCGTGCTGCTTCCACTCAATTATTGTAGTTAAGAACATCTATAACAACTGGCAGACGGACAGGGAGTTGGCTTTTTACCAGACGTACACAATGCTCGTTAAGAACGTTGCTAAGCAGATTAAGAGTGATGTTGAGGTGATCATCGACCAGAAGATTGATAAATACAAAAAGAACGATGAAGTGACAGGAATTGTTGCTAACAACATGCTGGCTAGGGCAGGGATGAAGAAGCTGGTTAAGTCTGTAACGATGCACGACTCTAAGCATCATCTTGGATTACAGGTTGTCGACATTCTGACCGGAGCTGTGAACTCTGGGTACTTGAAGTACCTTAATCCTCGGCTAGAACTATCAGTGGCTAAGGAGCTTGCCTTTGAACGTATGGCTGCTCTGCTTGGCTGGGATTTTTTCCATTACGATACATTCCCGAATAAGGATTTTAATATCTGGCATTTCCCGCAAGAGATGCGAGCTATGCCGGGTTCAAAGAGTATTCGACCTGATTACAGTGTTCCATTGGTTAAGCGGGAAGAGCTGCCCTAACTTTGGCTTCAATAAAATCGTTTGTTTATGCCTATGCCGACCAGATTTAAAGGATAGGTGTCAATCGATACTGTAGTAGTGCACTATATTTGGCCACTGGAAAAAATATGTAAATGTCCCCTCCTCGCTCAAAGCGGAACAAGGTTAAATTATTTGATGCTGTTCTTCCTTTAAGTAAGGTGATTGAACTCATCCTGCCCCGTAAGGGGCGTGAACAGCATCGCGCTAATTGTTTATGTTTCTATCTGCCGTTCCGTGAGAGCATGTCTTGCTGCGCTTGATGCCCATTCCTCAGATTGGTCAAGGTGTTCAATCTCAGACTCTGCTATCGGCGTTACACGGATCAGCGGAACGGAACCGAAAGGCAAATTATCAATCTTACGGCCATCACGGCTGAGGATGATTCGGGTCATTGGGTTATATTCGGCTGTAAGAGTGCAAAACAGGATTGCACCATATTTATCAACATCGGCAGCAACCTGATATCCATCGGCAACGAGATCACCCAAGTTAATCAAGAGATGAGCCCAGTCATCAATCTGGTGGCTGGTAATACTCGAAGCATCTAATTCCATGAAAAGTTCGCATCCTACGCCATTCTCTGGGTCTGCAATGCCAGCCCAAGGCGTCGAAAGGCCATCAGTAGCCAGCGTTAATTGGGTATTGCTCTTAATAATGTTGAGTACTCGACGATGGGGCCCGAACCATTCCGTCTGGTTGTGTACGTTCGAGTCATCTTGTTCAGCCTTAAAGCCATCTGAGACACTGCCATACTTTTCCCAAAAGGCTCGCCTTGCTACAGAAGCTGCCTCATAAATCGGGTCCTGCGGACCACGCGGCACAATTCTCTCATCGAATAGGGTGTCAACCGTTACGCGCCCCCGTATTAACGGTATTTTAGACCTTGCCCAGTGAACGATAACCTTATTAAAGGGCTGTATCTGTGAAGCTTCGAGTTTTTTGACAACCTCCCGGACCTTCTGAAAGGCGTGATTACCCTCTGCAACGTGACTCCCGTCGGCATACATGTAGCCTCCGGTTTGTGAGGAGACTCCAGCCTGTTCGGTGATAAAGCACCATTCTCCGTTCACAGCGCCAGCGGGTGCTTTATCTAAGGCCGAGCGTAAATCCCTTGCTGCATCAGAGTTTGAATATGCTGTCATATCTGTCCTTTAGCTTCACGTCTTATGCATCATACTTAGTTTAACTTTTTTAAAATTATAGTATTAATTATCTTTCGGCCAGACAAACTGAAAAACGCCTAACGCCTACCGGGATTAACTTCCCTCTGCCTGCAGACGATACCGGTTTTGCACGCAAAAGTACCAACTTCCACTTCTCGCTCATAGGGGACAACCATAATCACATCTCCTAACCCAAAGGAGATTGAGCATGACAACATTCCCCTGGAACAAGGGCCGTATTATTGGCCAGAAACGACTTCTTCAGATCTCTCATACCTGGGAATCCGTATCAGATTTGAGCTGGAAGGAAAAGTACGCGATTTAGCTCTGTTTAACATGGCTCTGGACAGTAAACTTCGGGGCTGTGACCTGGTTAAGCTAAAAGTTTCTGATGGAGCCTATGGGCACTCTGTTTCGGGCAGAGCGACAGTGCTGCAGTAAAAAACGGGCAGCCCCATTCAGTTTGAACTAACTAAGGGAACCAGGGAGGCTGTAACCGCGTGGATCAAAATGGCTCATCTACGTAGTAGTGACTATCTGTTCCAGTCCCGCGTCGGTTCTTCACGACATATTTCAACCAGGCAATATAACCGTATTTTTCATGGATGGATTGATAAGTTGGTCTCGACGAGACTCTGTACAGTACGCATTCTATGCGAAGAACCAAGCCATATCTGATCTATAAAAAAACGAACAATCTTCGAGTGATCTAGCTACTGTTAGGTCACAAAAAACTCGAAAGTACAGGTCGTTATCTCGTTATCTCGTTATTGAAGTGGATGATGTCCTGGAGATATCGGAGTCTATTGAAGTTTAATTTGTGAGGGCTGCAACAGCAGCCCTGTGCCATAAGCGGGCATTACTGACATAGCGTCATGCGTACCATCGTTGTTAGTCCAGCCTGACAATGACGATCCAGACTTACTGTTATTGCACTCACAAATCAACAAAAAAGAAAATTTAGTAGAAGATTGTAAACTTTCTTCAACTCGTGCCGATATTAATGGTTTTTAAAATAAGGATATAACGTGCGTAAACTTGTATACACAACCGGCATGATACTGAGTATGGCATGCGCAGTATCTTCCGTTCAGGCCAGCACATTGACGGAAAGCCTTTCACGTTGCGACGCGAATTTTTTCCAGGAAATCTATTATCAGAAAAGTAAACTTAATGTGTTGGCTCCTCTCACTATAGGTGAGCATCATCTGGCATGGTTCAAAGGCCCAGCCGATGACAATGGCAGAATATGGTTCACCCAGCCTTTAAAAGAACTAAATCTGACAATTTCAGGCTATTATCTTCAAACCAGCGATCTTGAAGAGATCAATGACGGAAAATTTTATTACTGGGGCATGATTTTGCAGAATTCGCCTCAAGAAGTGATGAACGCACTTAACCATCTGAAGTGGGTGAAAGCAGGCGATTACTTTATTACTCAGGCAATGATAAAAGAAGGACCTGACAGTAACTGGAAAATTAATAACCAAGCTGTAAGTGGTATTGCCCCCGCAAAAGAAAGCACTGAAAAGATTTTGATCCTTAGCGAAGATAAGAATGGCGCGCTATTACTTTGCTCAATTCAAGGTTATGTCACGCCTGATATGCTTGCAGAGTTCAGACCTGATTTAAAGGAAAAAAATTAATATGAAAACTACGCTATGGATTATTTTTTTACTCACAGGCTGTGCTTTAAAAAATACGGCATCACCTGATACACCCGCGAAACAACCTGCAGGCTTGATTCAAGTAATGTCAAATGATTATGTCATTTCCTATGCGGACCTGCGCATAGTTTCAATGTATCAAGGCAATAGTCATTTGCGAAAATTTTATATGATCAGTAACTATAAAGAAACGAAGCGTATCCGTTCACAACCTCCTGTTTACGCAAACAGCTCACGAACGGTAAATGTCATTAATTGTGATAAAAATCAACGTTCCGTTATGGGATGGACTCTGTTTACTAAACCTTATGCCGAAGGCGATATTATTTACGCAAAACCTGAACTTGGACAATGGAAAAATTTCCCGTCCGAATCAATCACCGGCATGTTAGCTCAGGCAATGTGTAAAATACCTCCCGACAGACTAAAACCGGAGCCTGGAGAGGATATACGCAAGCCTTTATTAGATAACTAAGCATAGTTAAAGTCGCGTATTGATCTGCTTACTTTTGGTTAATACGCGACTGCGTTACCTTTGTGTATAATATAGAACAACTTCAGATGTCTTCTTTTCGCTCAAAGCGGACGGGCATATAATGCGTGAACAATATTCCTTTTACCATGCCCGCGCGGTTGGTACATCAGCGAGTCGCGATGTGTAACACGGCGACATCATCTCCCGCTTAACCTGCCACGACTGCTGTATACCCTTCCCCGCAAAATACAGGGTTCCCCGCCCCTGCTGGTTCAGTTTGTCCATCAGTGACATCAGCGCCTCGCTGTTCGCGCGCGGCGCGTTCTCGTCAAACAGATTTAGCTGCGCTACACCCTGCTTAATAAGTCACCCAGCATCACGCCGGTTTCTGGTACCGGTGGCCGTCGCGCCAGACCGCATCGAGGTAGCGCGTCGCCGCGCAGATCGCGCACGATGCGCTCCAGCACAACCTTCAAGTGTTTGCGGATAAGCCGGATATCGGCTGAGAGCGACCACACGGCAGCAACTCTGCCCACCAGCGTATGGCTATCGGCATCGCTCTGAATGATACCGCACGCAAAATTGATGAGATTTTTGGTAACAACGACACAAATACGACACAGGAGAGGGATGAGGTTGGACTTAAGGTAGCGTAAGAGGATGATATCAAGATGGCGCGCGCTGCAGGCCTCGAACATGCGACCCACGGATTAGAAGGCCGTTGCTCTATCCAGCTGAGCTAAGGGCGCCTCGCGAAGAGGCGTTTCACCGTTTGCCTGCGGCAGCGGTGTGAAACGCCTGGAATTATACGGTCAGTACCAGGTGAGTCAATGGCTTTCGAACCGCCTGCTGGACAATTGAGCGAAAGACACAAACGAAAACTGACATCCCCGCGCGCTTCTGACAGAATATCCTCATCCCCTCTTCTTTTGATTACAGACGGAATCTTCTCTCTGATGGCAGCAAAGATTATTGACGGTAAAACGATTGCGCAGCAGGTGCGGCTTGAAGTTGCCGAAAAAGTGAAAGCGCGCGTGGCGGCCGGAAAACGCGCTCCGGGGCTTGCGGTCGTGCTGGTTGGCGCGAACCCCGCATCGCAAATTTATGTCGGCAGCAAACGTAAGGCGTGTGAGGAAGTGGGCTTTGTTTCCCGCTCTTACGATTTGCCGGAAACCACCAGCGAAGCCGAGCTGCTGGCGCTTATCGACGAACTGAACGCCGACGCCGCTATCGACGGCATTCTGGTTCAGCTGCCGCTGCCGGCGGGCATCGATAACGTGAAAGTGCTGGAGCGCATCGCGCCGGATAAAGACGTGGACGGTTTTCACCCGTATAACGTCGGCCGTCTGTGCCAGCGCGCCCCGCGTCTGCGTCCGTGCACCCCGCGCGGCATCGTGACGCTGCTTGAGCGCTACAATATCGACACCTACGGGCTGAACGCCGTGGTGATCGGCGCGTCCAATATCGTCGGCCGTCCGATGAGCATGGAGCTGCTGCTTGCGGGCTGCACCACCACCGTGACCCATCGCTTCACCAAAAACCTGCGTCAGCATGTCGAAAATGCCGATCTGCTGATCGTCGCGGTCGGCAAGCCGGGCTTTATTCCGGGCGAGTGGATCAAAGAAGGCGCCATCGTGATTGATGTTGGCATTAACCGTCTGGAAAACGGCAAAGTGGTCGGCGACGTGGTGTTTGAAGATGCCGCAGAGCGCGCCGGTTACATCACGCCGGTGCCAGGCGGCGTTGGCCCGATGACGGTCGCCACGCTTATCCAGAATACGCTGCAGGCGTGTGTTGAATACCATGACGGCGAGGAGGCATAACATGGCGACATTTTCTTTAGGTAAACACCCTCACGTCGAACTGTGCGACCTGCTGAAGCTTGAAGGCTGGAGCGAGAGCGGCGCGCAGGCGAAAATCTTTATCGCCGAAGGTCTGGTGACCGTGGACGGCGCGGTGGAAACCCGCAAGCGCTGCAAAATCGTCGCCGGTCAGACCGTCAGCTTTGACGGCCAGAGCGTCACCGTCACCGCGTAACGCCCAACGCCCTCTCCTCGCAGAGGGCGTGATATTTCCCCGCCCAGAATTTTTTCTTATCGCCCTGACCGGCACCGATGCCGCGCGCGTGCGCGCGCTCACTGCCCGGCCCGTTTTCCAACCGACTTCAAAGAATCAGCAAATCTTCTGGCGGAACGTTAAATAGATGTTGCGCGCTGATGCCCCGATCCCACAGCATAAGTAGAACGTTCTACTAGAACGTTCTACTCACTATAAAACAGGGCGCAAAAGCCCGGCTGTTCCTATCGGGGGGATCGGTATGAGTCTTATAACAGGTGTCGTTAAATCGCTGTCAAAGTTATCCATGATAGGCCGCGCGCTGATGCTGCCTATTTCGCTGTTGCCCGCCGCCGGTCTGTTGCTGGCGTTCGGCGATAAATTCCATCTGCCGCTGATGATGAACGCAGGCGGGGTGATTTTCGATAACCTGCCGTTGCTGTTCGCTATCGGCTCTGCTGTCGGTCTGGCGTCGGAATCGGGCATCGCGGCGCTCTCCGCCGCCGTCTCGGTGTTTATTATCAACATCACCATCAGCACGCAGCTTGGCATCACGCCGGAAATGGCGGCGAGCGGCGGCAAATACGCGATGGTGGTCGGCATCCCGACGCTCCAGATGGGCGTGTTCGGCGGGCTGATTTCCGGCATTCTCGCCGCGTGGTGCTACAACCGTTTCCACACGCTGCAACTGCCGGAGTTTCTGGGCTTTTTCTCCGGCAAGCGGTTTGTGGCGATCGCTGCGGCGTTTCTCTCTTTCCTGCTCGGGCTGGCGCTGCCGTATGTCTGGCAGCACATCCAGGCGGGCATCGACGCGCTGTCGGTTATCGTGAATGGCGATAACCAGGCGGCCTCGACCTTTATCTTCGGGCTGGTGGAGCGCGCGCTGATCCCGCTGGGCCTGCACCATATCTGGTATCCGTCGTTCTGGTATTCGTTTGGCGATTACACCACGCAGACGGGACAGGTTATCCACGGCGACCAGACCATCTGGTTCAAAATGCTGGAAGAAGGCGTGAAAAGCTTCAGCAGCGACACCTACCAGAACGCCGGTAAATTCATGCAGGGCGAGTTCCCGCTGATGCTGTTCGCGCTGCCAGCGGCGTGTCTTGCGATGTATCACGAAGCCAGCACCAAGAATAAGAAAATCGCCTCCGGCATTCTTTTCTCGGCCGCGCTGACCTGTTTTCTGACGGGGATCACGGAGCCGGTGGAATTTACCTTTATTTTTGTCGCGCCGGTGCTGTATGTATTTAACGCCATCATGGCGGGACTTGCGTATATGTGCATGTATTTGCTGGACGCGCATATCGCCAAATCGTTCTCCGCCGGGCTTATCGATTACATTTCATTCGGGATCCTGCCATCCTTTAACGGCTATCAGACCCACTACCTGAACGCGGTGATCGTCGGTATTCCGATGGCGGTGATGTACTACTTCACCTTCCGCTTTGTTATCCGCCGCTTTGACGTGAAAACGCCGGGCCGCGTGGAGATCACCGCGAACGTGGATGACAAAACCGATGCCGAACTGGCGGGCAATATCGTCGGCCTGCTGGGCGGTAAAGAGAACATTACCAGCGTCGGGGCCTGCATCACCCGTCTGCGTCTTGAAGTCTCCCGTCCGGAACTGGTCGACAGAGACGGGCTGAACGGCCTCGGCGCACGCGGCGTGGTATTTGTGGGCGATAACGGTATTCAGGTGATTTTCGGCGCGCGCGCGCAGTTTATCGCGCAAAATATGTCAGGCATGACGGGGAAATAACGCCCGCGCGGGCCTGGCGCCAGGCCCGCGACCGCAGGCGATAAAAGGATAAATCAGGGCAGATGAAAAAGGTCAGCATTATCGATGTGGCGCGTCATGCGGGCGTGTCGGTGTCCACGGTCTCGCTGGTATTGCGCCAGAAGGGAAAAATCTCCGCCGCGACCATCGAAAAAGTGCATGCCGCCATTGAGGCGCTGGGCTATGTGCATAACGTCGCCGCCGCCAACCTGCGCGGCAAAACCTCCAACCTGATTGGCCTGGTGGTGGACGACCTCAACGATCCGTTCTCCACCCGCGTCACGGCGAGCCTGGTGCAGGCGCTGGAGGCGCAGGGCTATATGGTGTTTCTCACCCAGCCGGGCCGCGACACGGGGCGGCTGGAGGCCTGTTTTGTCTCGTTTATCCGCCAGGGCGTGGCGGGTGTCGTTTACCTGACCGCCGACTCCGGCCACCGCACGCTGCCTGCGCCGGTCGCGCAGAGTTCGCTGCCGGTCGTGGTGGTGTCGCAGTCGCCGGTTGAGGAAAAACTCAACAGCGTGGTGCGCGACAACCGCCAGGCGGGCGGGCTCGCCACGCGCTATCTGATGGAGCGCGGCCATCGCAATATCGCCTATATCGGCGGTACGCCAGAGTGTCTGATTCGCCAGGAGCGGTTGCTCGGCTACCGCGCCGCGCTCTCGCAATACGGTCTCGCCTGGCGCGACGAATTCGCGCCCGCCTGCGCCGAAGAGACGCTTGCGGTCAGCCAGACGGTGCGCCAGCTGCTGGAAGCGAACAATAAGATAACCGCGCTGTTATGCCACTCGCCGCATGCGATTATCGGCTGCCTTGAGGCGATTCATCAGGTGGGCCGCACCGTCGGGAAAGATGTGTTTCTGACGCAGCAGGTGTCGCTGGTGGGCTTTGAGGACATGATGCATGTGAACCTCACCTCACCGTCTTTCACCTACGTTTCGTCCGCCAGCGAAGAGACCGGGCGACAGGCGGCGGGGCTTATCGTGCGGCTTATTCACGAGCCAGGCCTGCCCGCGCAGCGCATTACGCTCTCCGGCCAGCTTGTCGTGCGCGGCTCTGCGTAAGTGTTAATTGTGGATGCCGACTGGCGGGTGCGCTGCGCTTGCCCGGCCTACGGAACGGTGTCAGCGCAATGGTAGGGCGGGCAGGTAAGCGCAGCGCACCTGCCGAAGATGCCCCGCTGAATCATGCGCATAAAAAAAGCGGCTTTCGCCGCTTTTTCTTATTTACGTCGCCAGGTCGTGCCCTGCGGGCCGTCTTCGAGAACAATGCCCATCTCGTTTAAACGATCGCGCGCGGCGTCCGCCGCCGCCCAGTCTTTCGCTTTACGCGCCTCCAGACGTTTAACGATCAACGCTTCGATTTCCGCCACTTCATCGTCGTTGGCCTGCGCGCCGCTTTGCAGGAACTGCTCCGGATCCTGCTCCAGCAGCCCCAGCACCGCCGCGAGCTTGCGCAGATGCGCCGCCAGCTGGTTCGCCGCGTGGCTGTCTTCGGTTTTGAGACGGTTCACTTCACGCGCCATATCAAACAGCACCGAATAGGCTTCCGGCGTATTGAAATCGTCGTTCATCGCCTCGACAAAACGCGCTTCGAACGCCTCGCCGCCCGCCGCCGCTACGCTGCTGTCGGTCCCGCGCAGCGCGGTGTAGAGACGCTCAAGGGAGGCGCGCGCCTGCTTTAAGTTCTCTTCGCTGTAGTTCAGCTGGCTGCGATAGTGGCCCGACATCAGGAAATAGCGCACGGTTTCCGCGTCGTAATGCTGCAGCACATCGCGCACGGTAAAGAAGTTGCCGAGCGATTTCGACATCTTCTCGCGATCGACCATCACCATACCGGAGTGCATCCAGTAGTTAACGTATTCGCCGTCGTGCGCGCAGGTTGACTGAGCGATTTCGTTCTCGTGGTGCGGGAACATCAGATCAGAGCCGCCGCCGTGGATATCGAAATGGCTGCCCAGCTGTTTGCAGTTCATCGCCGAGCACTCAATATGCCAGCCCGGACGGCCTTCGCCCCATGGAGACGGCCAGCTCGGCTCGCCCGGCTTGGACATCTTCCACAGCACGAAATCCATCGGATTGCGTTTGCTGTCGGCCACTTCAACGCGCGCGCCTGCCTGGAGCTGCTCCAGATCCTGGCGCGACAGCTTGCCGTAATCAGCGTCGCTCTCCACCGCGAACATCACATCGCCGTTGCCCGCGACATACGCATGACCCCGGGCGATCAGCTGCTCGACGATTTCGATAATTTCCGGAATATGCTGCGTCGCGCGCGGCTCGCTTTCCGGGCGCAGAATATTCAGTGCATCAAAATCTTTGTGCATCTCGGCGACCATGCGGTCCACCAGCGCCACGAAGTCTTCGCCGTTCTCGTTCGCGCGTTTAATGATTTTGTCGTCAATATCGGTAATGTTGCGCACATATTTCAGCTTATAGCCGAGAAAACGCAGGTAGCGCGCCACAACGTCAAACGCGATAAATGTGCGGCCGTGGCCGATGTGACAGAGGTCGTAAACGGTAATACCACACACGTACATGCCGACTTCCCCGGCATGGATAGGCTTGAATTCCTCTTTCTGGCGACTCATGGTATTGAAGATTTTTAACATCAGAAGTTTCCGTGTCAGTGTGTGGTAAGCGTATAAAACCCCTATATTACCCATAATTGAAAGCGCAAGCACCCCACTTTGCAAGGTGAAGCAAGCGGTGAGTTATGCTATAACAGCCTCCTACTTGTGGCTTCTTGCAGAAGCCGAAGCACCACTGAAACAAAACAGGATGCAGACATGGTTACTTTTCACACCAATCACGGCGACATCGTAATCAAAACTTTTGATGACAAAGCGCCGGAAACGGTAAAAAACTTTCTGGAATACTGCCAGGAAGGTTTCTACGACAACACCATTTTCCATCGTGTTATCAACGGCTTTATGATTCAGGGCGGCGGCTTTGAGCCGGGCATGAAGCAGAAAAGCACCAAAGATCCTATCAAGAACGAAGCCAACAACGGGCTGAAGAACACCCGCGGCACGCTGGCGATGGCGCGCACGCAGGCGCCGCACTCCGCGACTGCCCAGTTCTTCATTAACGTGGCGGATAACGACTTCCTGAACTTCAGCGGCGAAAGCCTGCAGGGCTGGGGCTACTGCGTGTTCGCGGAAGTGGTCGAAGGCATGGACGTGGTTGATAAAATCAAAGGCGTTTCCACCGGCCGCAGCGGCATGCATCAGGACGTGCCGAAAGAAGACGTGATTATCGAGCGCGTGACCCTCAGCGAGTAATTCGTGGCAACGCTCTTTATTGCAGATCTTCATCTGTGCTCAGAAGAACCGGCGATCACCGCCGGTTTTCTGCGTTTTTTAGGCGGTGCGGCACGCGAGGCGGACGCGCTTTACATCCTGGGCGATCTCTTTGAAGCCTGGATTGGCGACGACGACCCCGAGCCGCTGCACCGCGACATTGCCGCCAACATAAAGGCGCTCGTGGCAAACGGCGTGCCCTGTTACTTCATTCACGGCAACCGCGATTTCCTGCTCGGTAAACGCTTCGCGCGCGAAAGCGGCATGCAGCTCCTGCCGGAAGAACAAGTCCTTACGCTTTACGGCAGACGCGTGCTGATTATGCATGGCGACACCCTCTGCACCGACGACGCGGGCTATCAGGCGTTTCGCGCCAAAGTCCATAAGCCGTGGCTGCAACGGCTGTTCCTGGCGCTCCCTCTGCGCCTGCGCCGCCGCATCGCCGCCCGAATGCGCGCCGGCAGCAAAGCCTCCAACAGCCAGAAAGATCTCGCCATTATGGACGTCAACCCGCAGGCGGTGGTCGACGCGATGACGCGCCAGCGCGTGCAGTGGCTTATCCATGGTCATACCCACCGTCCCGCCGTCCATAGCCTTGAGGCCAACGGTAAACCTGCGCACCGCGTCGTGTTAGGCGCCTGGCACAGCGAAGGCTCGATGATAAAAGTCACGCCCGACGACGTGGAACTGATTGCCTTTCCGTTCTGATCCGCCCTGCCCTTTTTGCCCGGCGCGCGCCTACGCAACCGTTTTCCTTGCCCGTTATCCGTGATATTCTCAAAGCCCTCGTAACGGCGACCCCGTTGATTTTGCCGCCTGACCACAGGAGTTTTGAGACGTATGTCCTCCAGCCACACCCCGGCGCGTATCGCCATCGTCATGGGTTCCAGAAGCGACTGGGCCACTATGCAGTTTGCCGCAGAAATCCTCGATGCTCTGGATGTTCCTCACCACGTTGAAGTGGTCTCCGCGCACCGCACGCCGGATAAGCTGTTCAGCTTCGCCGAAAGCGCGCAGGAGAACGGATTTCAGGTGATTATCGCGGGCGCGGGCGGCGCGGCGCATCTGCCGGGCATGATCGCCGCGAAAACGCTGGTGCCGGTGCTGGGCGTGCCGGTGCAGAGCGCGGCGTTAAGCGGGCTGGACAGCCTCTACTCTATCGTACAAATGCCGCGCGGCATTCCGGTCGGCACGCTGGCTATCGGCAAAGCGGGCGCGGCCAACGCCGCGCTGCTGGCAGCCCAGATCCTGGCGCAGCACGACAGCGCCCTGCTGGCGCGCCTTGAGACCTGGCGCCAGAAGCAGACCGACGAGGTGCTGGAGAACCCGGACCCGCGGGGTGACGCATGAAACAGGTATGCGTGCTGGGTAACGGCCAGCTCGGCAGAATGCTCCGCCAGGCGGGCGAGCCGCTCGGCATTCGCGTCTGGCCGGTAGGGCTGGATGCCGATCCGCAGGCGGTGCCGTTCGCGCAGAGCGTTATCACCGCCGAAATAGAGCGCTGGCCGGAAACCGCCCTGACCCGCGAGCTGGCGCGCCACAACGCGTTTGTGAACCGCGACGTTTTCCCGCTTATCGCCGACCGCCTCACGCAGAAGCAGTTGCTCGATAAGCTCGATCTCCCTACCGCGCCGTGGCAGCTGCTGGCTGACCGCAGCGAGTGGCCGCAGGTGTTCAGCCGTCTTGGCGAGCTCGCCATTGTGAAGCGCCGCACCGGCGGCTATGACGGCCGCGGCCAGTGGCGTCTTCGCGAAAGCGACGCCGACACGCTGCCTGACGAGTGCTACGGCGAATGCATCGTCGAGCAGGGCATTAACTTCTCCGGCGAGGTGTCGCTGGTGGGCGCGCGCGGCCACGACGGTAGCGCGGTCTTCTATCCGCTGACCCATAACCTGCATCAGGACGGTATTCTGCGCACCAGCGTGGCCTTCCCGCAGGCGAGCGCGACGCAGCAGAAGCAGGCCGAGACCATGCTGCGCGCTATTATGGATGAGCTTAATTACGTCGGCGTGATGGCGATGGAGTGTTTCGTCACGCCGCAGGGCCTGCTGATTAACGAGCTGGCGCCGCGCGTGCATAACAGCGGCCACTGGACGCAGAACGGCGCGTCCATCAGCCAGTTCGAGCTGCACCTGCGCGCCATCACTGGCCTGCCGCTGCCGCAGCCGGTGGTCAGCAGCCCGTCGGTGATGGTGAATCTGATTGGCAGCGATCTCAATTACGACTGGCTCAAGCTGCCGCTGGTGCATCTGCACTGGTACGACAAAGAGGTGCGCGAAGGCCGCAAGGTCGGCCACCTTAACCTCAGCGACAACGATCCGGCGCTGATTGACGCCACGCTGGAGGCGCTCGCGCCGCTGCTGCCGCCCGAGTACGCCAGCGGCATCGCCTGGGCACAGGCGCTGTTACGCTAAGAGAAAGGCACCCCCGGGGGTGCCTTTTTATTCTGTGTGAAGGTGGGTGCGCTACGCTTACCCACCCTACAAAATCCCACAACGTTACACCCGCCGTGGCGGCGTTATAATTGTGAAGGTGGGTGCGCTGCGCTTACCCACCCTACAACGCTACAAAATCCCACAGCGTTACGCCCGGCTCGTAGGGCGGGTAAGCGAAGCGCACCCGCCGCGCCGCGCATCGTTATGCCCCTAGCGCTTGCTCCAGATCGGCAATCAGGTCATCTGCTTCCTCGATCCCCACCGACAACCGGATCAACTGCGGCGTGATGCCGTTCGCGAGCCGCTGTTCAAGCGGGATCGAGGCGTGCGTCATACTGAAAGGCTGGCTCACCAGGCTCTCGACGCCGCCCAGGCTTTCGGCGAGCGTAAAGAGCCGCAGCGTTTTAATCACCTGCGCCGCGCGCGCCTCGTCGCCGCGCACTACTATCGAAATCATCCCGCCCGAAAGCGCCATCTGGCGGCGCGCCAGCGTATGCTGCGGGTGACTTTCCAGCCACGGGAAAAACACCTTCTCCACCTGCGGATGCTGCTCCAGCCGCTGCGCTATCTTCAGCGCATTCGCGCTGTGACGCTCCATACGCAGCGCCAGCGTGCGGATACCGCGCAGCGTCAGGAAGCTGCTGAACGGGTCGAGCACGCCGCCGACGGCGTTTTGCAGATACGCCAGCTGCTGCGCCAGCGCGGCGTTGTCGCCCACCACCGCCAGCCCCGCCACGACATCAGAATGGCCGTTGAGGTATTTGGTGGCCGAATGCACCACGATATCAAACCCGAGCGTCAGCGGGCGGTGGATTGCCGGTGACGCAAAGGTATTATCCGCGACGCTGATAAGCCCGTGGCGGCGCGCAAGCCCGGCGATGGCTTCGAGATCCGCAAGCTTCAGCAGCGGATTGGTCGGCGTCTCTACCCAAATCATGCGGGTTTCCGGGCGGATCGCCGCCTCCAGCGCCGCGAGGTCATCCGGTTTCACCCAGGAGACCGCGAGCCCGGCGGTGCGCTTGCGCACGTTTTCCAGCAGGCGATAAGTGCCGCCGTAAACATCATCCACCGCCACGATGTGGCTCTCTTTGTCGAGCAGTTCCAGCACCGTGGAAATCGCCGCCAGCCCGGAGGCGAACGCAAACCCCTGACTGCCCGCCTCCAGCTCGGCGATGGCGCGCTCCAGCGCATGGCGCGTCGGGTTGCCGCTGCGCGAATACTCATAGCCGGTATGTTCGCCGGGCGCGGGCTGCGCATAGGTGGAGGTCGCGTAAATCGGCGGCATCACCGCGCCGTGCTGGTCGTGATGCGCGCCGCTATGCACGCTAAGAGTGGCAAATTTATCCATGATAAAGCTCCTTATGATTCAAGCCGGTTGCGCCAGCGATTCAGGACATCGGTGCGGGTGATAAGGCCAAGAAAGCGCGTGTCGTCGGTGATGACCGCCACCAGCCCGCGCGAGAACACCTCAAACAGTTCGCGTTCGCTGGCGTGTTTATCGAGCGTCACCACCTCAGGGTTCATAGCCGCGGAAACGGGTGTGAGAAAGCGCTGGCTGTCGCCCTGAATAAACGTCAGCAGATCCCATTCATCGACGATGCCCGCCACGCGGCCCTCCTCCAGCACCGGCAGCTGCGAAATGTCATAGAGCCGCATCCGGGCCAGCACGGTCGCCAGCGTGTCATCCGGCGCGGCGGTGACGGCCGCGCCTTCGTCATGGCGAAACGCGATGAAATCGCGCAGGTCGCCGGTCGCGGGCCGCGCCTGGAGCCCCTGCTGGCGCAGCCAGTCGTCATTGAACATTTTTGACAGGTATTTGTTGCCGCTGTCGCAGGCGAAGGTCACGACGCGCTTCGGCGTTGTCTGCGCGCGGCAGTAGCGCAGCGCAGCGGCAAGCAGCGTGCCGGTGGAGGAGCCCGCCAGCACGCCTTCGATTTTCAGCAGATCGCGCGCGGTGCTGAACGCCTCGGCGTCAGTGACGCGCAACGCCTGCTTAACGCCCTCAATGTGCGCCAGCGGCGGAATGAAATCTTCGCCAATGCCCTCCACCAGCCACGATCCCGCCTCGTGATAGCGCCCGGTCTCGACCTGATCGGCCAGGATCGATCCTGCCGGATCGGCTAACACAAATTCCGTCTGCGGAGAATGTTGACGAAACCAGGCCTGCAATCCGCCAAGCGTGCCGCCGGAGCCGACGCCCACGACGATGGCGTCAATGCGCCCGCCCGCCTGGTCGAAGAGTTCCGGCGCGGTCGTGGTTTCATGGGCGAGCGGGTTCGCCGGGTTATTAAACTGGTCGATGTAGAACGCGCCGGGCAGCTCATCGGCGAGGCGCTGCGCGTAATCCTGGTAATACGCCGGATGGCCCTTGTTTACGTCCGAGCGGGTGAGTCGCACGTCCACGCCGAGCGCGCGCAGGTGATAAATCTTCTCGCGGCTCATTTTATCGGGCACCACCAGAATCAACCGGTAGCCTTTTTGCGCGGCGATCAGCGCCAGTCCAAGCCCGGTATTGCCCGCGGTGGCTTCGATTATCGTGCCGCCCGGCGCAAGCCGTCCCGCACGCTCGGCCTCGTTAATCATCGAGAGCGCCACGCGGTCTTTAATAGAGCCGCCGGGGTTCTGATTTTCCAGCTTCAGCAGCAGTTCGCACGGGCCGGTATCGAGCTTGGCGAGGCGCAGCAGCGGCGTCTGCCCGATGAGAGACGTCACAGAATCAACTATCGACATGGTGGGTTTATCCATTAATCAAAGAACGGGCAAATGATAAGACTGCGTTTTTCGGCGGTTAAAGAACCATTCGCGGCACGTTAGAACCAGATGGAATATTCTCTGCGGTTTCAGCAGTAAAGAAGGCGAGCGGTAAAGTCGTCCGGAAATATCGATGGCTGAACGACGGTTTTTTGGCGTAATTTTCAGCGTTTTTACGTGCACGCGCGCCCGGCTTTGCCGGTTTGCGTATTTGGATTGCCGGAATTTATCGAAGAGGAAAACGAGACTGAAGAAAAGAAAACGGCGCGCAGGAAGCCCGGCGCGCCGTGAAGATGAACACCACTGGCGTCATCAATGCCGATCGCGCCGGTCGGCGCGGTTCGCCAGCCAGTCGCCGAGCATTTGCACAACCTGCACCAGCACAATCAGCGCGATAACGGTCACGACCATCACCTCGGTTTCGTAGCGATAATAGCCGTAGCGAATCGCCAGATCCCCGACACCGCCGCCGCCGACAATTCCGGCCATCGCCGAATAGCCAATCAGACTGACCAGCGTTACCGTCAGGCCGCGCAGCAGGCCCGCGCTCGCCTCCGGCAGCAGCACCGTGCAGATGATACGCATCGGGCTTGCGCCAAACGCCTCCGCCGCCTCGATAATGCCGCGATCCACTTCGCGCAGCGCGCCATCCACCAGCCGCGCGTAAAACGCGATAGCCGCGACGGAGAGCGGCACCGACGCCGCCACCGGCCCGATGGTATTGCCGAGCAGCCACTGCGTCAGCGGCAGCAGCAACACCAGCAGGATAACAAACGGCACCGAGCGGATAATATTCACCAGCACCGAACCCACGACGTTAATGGCGCGGTTCTGCCAGAACAGATGGCGGTCGGTCACAAAGAGCACAAAGCCGAGCGGCAGGCCGCCCACAATCGCCAGCAGCGTCGAAATGCCCAGCATCTGGAACGTTTCGCCAAACGCCAGCGTCAGGTCAGCGAGTAAATCATCCATGGATCACCTCCACCTGCGCCGTGCGGGCGCGAATGTGCTCTACCGCCGCTTCAACCGCCGACGGGTTATCTTTCGCCGTCAGCTGCACCACTAAAATGCCGAGCGCGCGCTCGCCGATATACTCGATTTTGCCGTGCAGAATATTCACCGCCACGCCGAAATTAACCGCCACTTCCGACAGCACCGGCTGTTCAGCGGAGTCGCCGATAAAGAGGATCTTCAGTAGCGAGCCGTGCAGGTGCTCGCGCAGACGCGAAGGCAGCGTCAGGTTCAGCGTGTGCGACACCAGCTGCTGCGTGAACGGGTGCTGCGGGCGCGCGAAAATATCAAACACCTCGCCCTCTTCCACCACCTTGCCGCCGGACATCACCGCCACGCGATCGCAAATCGTCTTGATAACGTTCATCTCGTGCGTGATCAGCACGACGGTGATCCCAAGGCGTGTGTTGATCTCCCGCAGCAGTGCCAGGATGGTGGCGGAGGTTTCCAGATCCAGCGCCGAGGTGGGCTCGTCGCACAGCAGCACATCCGGGTGGTTAGCGATGGCGCGGGCGATGCCGACACGCTGCTTCTGCCCGCCGGAAAGCTGCACCGGATAGCGGCTGGCTTTATCGCTAAGCCCGACCAGGTCGAGAATTTCCGCCACGCGCGGGCCTATTTTCGCCCGCTCCCAGCCCGCCGCCTTCAGGCTGAAAGCGACATTCTGCGCCACGGTGCGGGTATGCATCAGATTGAAGTGCTGGAAAATCATCCCGATACGCTGGCGCGCGGTGCGCAGCGCCGCGCCGGAAAGCGCGGAGATTTCGGTGCCAGCGACGGTGACACGCCCCTGCGACGGCCGTTGCAGGGCGTTCAGGGTGCGCAGCAGCGTGCTTTTCCCGGCGCCGCTGGTGCCGACTATCCCGAAAATCGTGCCGCGCGGGATTTGCAGGGTAACGTCGTCAACGGCTCGCGTGCGCTGGCCGCCCGTCGTGAAATCGACGCAGACGTGAGTGAGTGTAATCATGATAATCCTCTGAAAAACGCGCGCGGGCAGGCACCAGGCCCGCCCGCGCGGCAATACCGACCATTATTTTTGCGCCGCCGTCATCCAGTCAGGCTTCTGAAACGCGTTAAAAATATTTTTCGGATCGTTAATCACCGCGGCATAAGCCGGCGATTTCACCGCCGCCACGATATCCTTCGCAAAGGGCTTGTCGGCGTCTTCGCTGCGAACCGCGATGATGTTTTTCAGGTTTTCATCAAGCTGCTCCTGCTTTAACGCAGAAGAGAGGTCAAGGCCCGCCGCGATAGCGAAGTTGCCGTTAACCAGCGCCGCCGTCACGCTGTCGAGCGTGCGCGGCAGCTGCGCCGCTTCAAGCGGTTTAAACACCAGCCCTTTCGGGTTAGTGGCGATATCGCGCTCGGACGCTTTAGTCGGGTCGATATTCGGCTTAATGGTGATTAAGCCCATCGACTGCAAAAAGCGCAGCCCGCGCGCCAGGTTGGTCGGGTCGTTAGAGAGCGTAATGATGTCGCCCTTTTTCAGCGCATCAATGCTTTTCACTTTGCGGGAATAGAGGCCCATCCCGGCGGTCGGCACGGTCAGCAGCTTCGTGAGCTTAAGGCCCTTATCGGCGGTGAATTTTTCAAAATAGAGCGAGTGCTGGAACAGGTTAGCGTCGATGCTGCCGTTGGCGAGCGCCATGTTAGGCTGCACGTAATCGCTGAATTCGCGCACCACGACCTTATAACCCTTCTCTTTCAGCGACGGCGCGATAGCCTGTTTCACCATGTCGCCGTAAGGCCCCGGCGCCACGCCGAAGGTGATGGTTTGCGGGTCGCCCGCCTGCGCGGCCTGCATGCCGCCTGCCAGAAGTAATGCGCCCGCAAGCGTGCGCCAGCCCTTAAGCAATCCCATGAGGATCTCCCTTTGATGAAGTGTGTCAGTGCGTAGCGGCGGTATACCGCCTGATTATTGTGATCGCGCGCACGCAGAGTGCGGCACGTTAAGATGGCATATTCGCAGGCGGCGGGTAATTGAAAATATTTCATTCAGTGGCGTGCAGGAGTGCGCGGCGTGTCGCGCTAACGCAATGAAAGATAAAAGTAAAAAAAAGCGCCCCGGGTGGTAAAACCCCGAGGCGCATAAGACTATGCGAAAATTCGCTAAGCGCTGAACTGGCGAAACAGCGCCTTGCCGCGGAGCAGCCTTACGCCGAGCCAGCCGCCGCACAGCGACAACAGCAGCGCGCCGCACAGCGGCAGCGTCACCCACAGCCGCCAGTCGGGCTCCCACGGGAAGTCAAACACGCGGGTCTGCAACACGCCAAGCGCCACTTCCGCCCCAATGGCCGCCACCAGCCCGGCGACCAGCCCCAGCAGCGCAAACTCGCTCCAGAGCGTGGCGCGCAGCAGCGTTTTCTGCGCGCCGAGCGTGCGGTAGACCACCAGCTCCTGGCGACGCTGATGCATCCCGACCTGCACCTGCGCCAGTAACAGCAGCACGCCGCAGGCGGTCACCAGCACCACCATCACCTGCAGCGCGCGGCTTACCTGCTCCAGCACCTGGCCAATCTGTTTCAGAATCGCCCCGATATCCAGCACGCTGACCGTCGGAAACGCGCGGTTCAGCTGTGTCAGCATCGTGTCGGCGTTATCGGCCCGAAAGCTGGTGAGGAAGCTTTGCGGCTGTCCGTCCAGCGCCCCCGGTGGGAAAATAAAGAAAAAGTTAGGCCGCAGGCTTTCCCAGTCCACTTTACGCAGGCTGGTCACTTTCGCGGTAAACGCCTGGGTGTCGCCGGTGAACGTCACGCTGTCGCCGGGGCCGATATTCAGCCGCTGCGCCAGCCCTTCTTCCATCGATACCTCGCCCGGGCCGGGCGGCCAGCGGCCTGCGGTGATCGGGTTATGCTCGGGCCGTTCGGCCTGCCAGGTGAGGTTGAGCTCGCGGTTAAGCGCCTCGTCCTCATTGCCCGCCGTGGACTTGCCGTTCATCTGCGTCAGGCGCGCGCGCACGATGGGGTAAAACGTCTGCGGGATAATCTGATGCTCCGCCAGGAACCCTTTCACCGCATCGCGCTGTTCCGGCGCGATATTAATCAGAAAGTAGTTCGGACTTTCCGGCGGCAGCTGCTGCTGCCAGCGATCAAGCAGATCGCCCCTTAACACCAGCAGCAGCGCCAGCAGCATAAAGGAGAGCGAAAACGTCGCCAGCTGGCTCAGAGTTTGCCACGGCTGGCGCAAGAGGCGGTTCACCGCGAGGCGCAGCGCAAGCGAGCGCAGCGGCAGCCGCTTAAGCGCCCACAGCAGCGCCCAGCCCGCCACGCCGCACAGCACGGCCAGCGCCGCCGCGCCCGCGAGCACCGCCCAGAGCAGCATCCGCCCGCCCATCAGGCCAGCCAGCAGCGCCACGACGATCAGCGCCATCACCGGCAGATAGATTTTCAGCGGCCAGAGGTTCGCCACCGCGTCGCGGCGCAATACGCGCAGGGGCTGCGTCGCCAGCAGCAGGCGATACGGACGCAGTCCCACCAGCAGGGAGATAACCACCATTGACCCCACGGCCCAGAGCCACGGCCACAAGCTCGCCTCCGGCAGCGTGGCGGGCAGCACCGGTTTGAGCAACTGCATGAGCAGCGCCTCAAACACCCGCCCCGCCGCCCCGCCGGTAATGGCCGCGAGCGCCAGCACCATCAGCCACTGGCCAATAATCAGCTTACGCAGCGCCGCGCGCCCGGCGCCGAGGGTTTTCAGGATAGCCACCAGATCGTAACGGCTGCGGCAGTAGTGGCTCATCGCCACCGCCACGGCGGCCACCGCCAGCAGGAGGGTCAGGAGCACAGAGAGCAGCAAAAACTGCTGTGAGCGCTGGAGCGATTTACCGAGCGCGCTCTCGTCCTGCTCAAGTCCGGTCCAGCGATGCTCAGGCTGAAGCTGCGGCAACAGCCAGCGCTCGTAACGCGAAAGCGATTCGGGAGCGCCGGCGAACTTATAGCGCCAGGTGAGACGACTGCCCGGCTGCACCGCGCCGGTGCGCTCCGCATCCGCGAGGTTCATCAGGAGCCGCGGCGCCATCTGGAACGGGTTAAAGCCGCTGTCCGGCTCCTGAATGACCTCGCCTGCCACCTTAAGCGTCGTGTCGCCCACGTCCACGTTATCGCCCGGTTTCAGGCCAAGCAGCGCCATCAGCCGCGGCGCCAGCAGCGCGGTGCCCGGCGCGGGCGAGAGGCCCGGCGGGCGCGTCTGCAACGTGCCGTAGAGCGGATAACGATCGTCCACCGCTTTCACATTCGCCAGCTGCGGGCGGTCGTCGGCGAAGGTCATGGTGGTAAAACTTAACTGGCGGGAGACCGTCAGCCCGTCGCTGCGCGCTTTATTAAGCCACGCCTGCGGCACCGCGCGGGAGCTCCTGAGCGTGCGGTCGCCCGCCATAAATTCGCGCGTCTGCTGGCTTAAGCCTTTTTCCATACGGTCGCTTATCTTGCCAAGCGCCAGCACGCAGGCCACCGCCAGGCTTAACGCCAGCCAGACGATTAACAGCGACGGCGAGCGCCATTCGCGCCAGAACCAGCGGGCCGTCATGCGTCCTCCCACAGCTTGCCGTCGCGCAGGCGCAGGGTGCGATCGCAGCGTGCCGCCAGGGCAGGATCGTGGGTCACCAGGATAAGCGTGGTGCCGCTGTCGCGGTTTAAGGAGAAGAGCAGATCGGCGATGCGATCGCCGGTCTGGCGATCGAGGTTGCCGGTGGGTTCGTCAGCGAACAGCACCGCCGGACGGCCGCTGAACGCGCGCGCCAGCGCCACGCGCTGCTGCTCGCCGCCGGAGAGCTGCGCGGGCAGGTGGTCAAGACGTTTGCCAAGCCCCAGTTGCTCCAGCAGCGCCTGCGCCTGCTGGCGGCTGGCTTTGCCGCTCTCGCCGCGCAGCATCGCGGGCAGTTCGACATTCTCCAGCGCGTTGAGGGTTGGGATCAGCATGAATGACTGGAACACGAAGCCGACATCGCGCGCGCGCAGCCGCGCCCGCGCTTCTTCGTCCATCTGATGCAGCGGCTCGCCCAGCAGGCGCACCTCGCCGTCGGTGCCGTCGTCAAGCCCGGCGAGTATTGCCAGCAGCGTCGACTTGCCGGACCCGGACTCGCCCACCAGCGCGATGCTCTGACCCGGTTTGACAACCAGTTCAACTCCGGTAAGGATGGAAAGTGCGTGTTCCCCCTGACCGACGGATTTATTAAGATGATGAACTTCAAGAATGTTTTCCGCTGGCATTTCCCTTTCCTGTTACTGGCGTTATTAAGCTTTCGCGCCGCCGCGGCGGACACGTTACTGGTGCTGGGCGACAGCCTGAGCGCCGGTTATCGCATGGCGGCGGACGCCGCCTGGCCTGCGCTGCTTAACGATAAATGGCAGCAGCGCGACGTGCGCGTGGTCAACGCCAGCATCAGCGGCGACACCGCGCAGCAGGGGCTCTCGCGCCTGCCGGCGCTGCTCAAACAGCATCAGCCGCGCTGGGTGTTGATTGAGCTTGGCGGCAACGACGGCCTGCGGGGGTTTCCACCGGCGACGATCTCAGCCACGCTGACGAAAATCATAGAACAGGTAAAAACGGCGGGCGCGCAGCCGATGCTGATGCAGATTCGACTGCCCGCCAACTACGGGCGACGTTACAATCAGGCATTCGAGGCGATTTACCCGACGCTTGCACAATCATTTTCCATCCCTCTGCTGCCCTTTTTTATGGAAGAGGTTTACCTCAAACCGCAGTGGATGCAGGACGATGGTATTCATCCCAATCGCGACGCCCAGCCGTTTATCGCCGACTGGATGGCGCAGCGACTGGCCCCTTTAGTTAAACACGACTCATAACCCTGCGGGGCGCTGAGCGGGTAAAGTTATGCAAAAATCACTCTTAATTACAGGATGTTCCAGCGGTATTGGTCTTGCCTGCGCGCACGAGCTGCGCCGTCAGGGTTTTCAGATCCTCGCGGCCTGCCGCAAGCCGGAGGATGTGGCGCGCATGAACGCGCTGGGCTTTACCGGCATTGAACTCGATCTCGATTCGCCGCAGAGCGTAGAGACGGCCGCGCAGGAGGTGATCCGCCTGACGAATAACCGTCTGTACGGCATTTTTAATAATGGCGGCTATGGCGTGTACGGGCCGCTCTCCACCATCAGCCGCGCGCAGATGGAGCAGCAGTTCTCCACCAACTTTTTCGGCGCGCACCAGCTCACCATGCTGCTGCTGCCCGCCATGCTGCCCCACGGCGAAGGGCGCATCGTCAACACCAGTTCGGTGATGGGATTGATTTCAACGCCAGGGCGCGGCGCCTACGCGGCCAGCAAATACGCGCTGGAGGCGTGGGCCGACGCGCTGCGCATGGAGCTGCGCTACAGCGGCGTCAAGGTGAGCCTGATTGAACCCGGCCCCATCCGCACGCGCTTTAGTGAAAACGTGAACCAGACGCAGTCGGACAAACCGGTGGAAAACCCCGGCATCGCCGCGCGATTTACGCTCGGCCCGGAGGCGGTCGTCGCCAAAGTGCGCCATGCTTTTGAGAGCCCGAATCCGCGCATTCGCTATCCGGTGACGCTGGTCACCCACGCCGTCGCCTGGCTGAAACGGCTGCTGCCGACGCGAATGATGGACAAAATTTTACACGGGTAAGTTGAAGGCGCGCGCCCTGCCCCCATGTAAAAAGGAAATCGACAACAGAGAGTGACTCATGTCCGAACAGTATATTATCAACCTTAGCGAAGCGAACCTGCACCAGGTCCTGGAGCAATCCATGAACGTGCCGGTGCTGTTTTATTTCTGGTCCGATCGCAGCCAGCACTGCCAGCAGTTAACGCCGGTGCTCGACAAACTGGCGAACCAGTATCAGGGCCAGTTTATCCTCGCGAAAGTGGACTGCGACAACGAGCAGGCTATCGCCGCGCAGTTTGGTCTGCGCGCCATTCCGACCGTCTACCTGTTCAGCCAGGGCCAGCCGGTGGACGGCTTCCAGGGCCCGCAGCCGGAAGAAGCTATCCGCGCGCTGCTCGATAAAGTCCTGCCGCGCGAAGAAGAGCTGAAAGCGCAGGAGGCGATGGCGCTGATGCAGGAAGGCAAACACGCCGAAGCCCTGCCGCTGCTGAAAGAGGCCTGGCAGATGTCGAATCAGGCGAGTGAAATCGGTCTTCTGCTGGCGCAGACGCAAATCGCGCTTAACCGCACTGATGACGCCGAAGCGGTGCTGAAAACCATTCCGTTGCAGGATCAGGACACCCGCTATCAGGGTCTGGTCGCGCAGATTGACCTGCTGAAGCAGGCGGCGGACACCCCGGAAATCCAGCAGCTGCAACAGCAGGTGGAGCAAAACCCGGATGACGCGCAGCTCGCAAGCCAGCTTGCGCTGCAATTGCATCAGGTGGGCCGCAACGAAGAGGCGCTGGAGTTGCTTTTCGCACATCTGAGAAAAGATCTGGGCGCCGCTGACGGCCAGGCGCGTAAAATGTTCCAGGAAATCCTGGCCGCGCTGGGTACCGGTGACGCGCTGGCGTCGAAATACCGCCGTCAGCTCTACTCCCTGCTTTACTGATCGCTACGCGGCAAGGACGCCGTGACCTTCCCCTGCCAGATTCGGGCGCTGCGCCCGGCGCTGGCAGGCGGTACAATGGTCGCTATTACTCACAACAGGAGGTTGGTTTAATGCTGTTTATTATCCCCGTATTTATTTTCGTGGCGCTGGTTGTCGTTCTCGCCTGCGTCAAAATCGTGCCGCAGGGCTTCCAGTGGACCGTGGAGCGCTTTGGCCGCTATACCAAAACACTGCAACCGGGCCTGAATCTCGTCGTGCCGTTTATGGACCGTATCGGTCGTAAAATCAACATGATGGAGCAGGTGCTCGATATCCCGTCGCAGGAAGTCATCTCCAAAGACAACGCCAACGTCACCATCGACGCCGTCTGCTTTATTCAGGTGATCGACGCCCCGCGCGCCGCCTATGAGGTGAGCAACCTTGAGCTCGCTATCATCAACCTGACCATGACCAACATCCGTACCGTGCTGGGCTCGATGGAGCTCGACGAAATGCTCTCGCAGCGTGACAGCATCAACACCCGCCTGCTGCACATCGTCGATGAAGCCACCAACCCGTGGGGCATTAAGGTCACGCGTATCGAAATCCGCGACGTGCGCCCGCCCGCCGAGCTTATCGCCTCGATGAACGCCCAGATGAAAGCCGAACGTACCAAACGCGCCTATATTCTTGAGGCCGAAGGCGTGCGCCAGGCGGAAATCCTCAAAGCCGAGGGTGAAAAGCAGTCGCAGATCCTCAAAGCCGAAGGCGATCGCCAGTCGGCATTTTTACAGGCGGAAGCCCGTGAGCGTTCGGCGGAAGCTGAAGCGCGCGCCACGAAGATGGTGTCGGAAGCGATCGCCGCCGGCGATATTCAGGCGGTGAATTACTTTGTGGCGCAGAAATACACCGACGCGCTTCAGCAGATTGGCTCGTCCAGCAACAGCAAAGTGGTGATGATGCCGCTTGAGGCGTCCAGCCTGATGGGCTCGATTGCCGGTATCGCCGAGCTGATGAAAGAGAGCGGCAACGAGCGTAAACGCCCATGATGACGCTTATCCTCTCTCATCCTCACGTTTTCTGGCTCTGCTTAGGCGGCCTGCTGCTGGCGGCGGAAATGCTCGGCGGCAACGGCTTTCTGCTCTGGAGCGGCGTGGCGGCGGTAGCGACCGGGCTGCTCGCCTGGCTTCTGCCGATGGGCTGGGAGTGGCAGGGCGTGAGTTTTGCGCTGCTGATGTTAGTGGCGGTCTGGCTCTGGTGGCGCTTGCTGTCGCGCCGGGCCGGTCCGCGTCCTGATAACGCCCTGAACCAGCGCGGCAATCAGCTGGTAGGCCAGCGCTTTACGCTCACACAGGCGCTCATCAACGGGCGCGGTCAGCTAACCGTGGGCGACAGCGTCTGGCCGGTCATCGCCGACAGCGATCTTCCGGCGGGCACGGCGGTCGAGGTTGTCGCTATCGACGGCATTCGCCTGCGCGTACAGGCCCGCCAGACGGACTAACGATTTCTCGCCCGCCTACTGTTCAATAAAAGCCTGTTCGGGCATGATCCGGACAGGCTTTTTTACATTATTTTCACAAGGAAACGACGTTATGACGCCACGACTGACAGGGATCGCCCTCGCCCTCCTCGCGCTGCCGACACTCAGCGCGCAGGCTTCATCCGATATCGAAGACTGTACCTGGGGCGCATCCGACTGCGTGCTGCAAGGCGAGCCCTGGCTCGATGTGGACAACGACACCCGCGATAACCTGATGCGCCTTATCGGCGAGCAGAAACAGTTCGCGCTGCCGGTATATCCGCTGCCTGCCGATCTGCGCAGCACGCGCGAGTATCACTTCGGCTATCACGCCGACGACGGCACGACGCCTGCCGACGCTCCCGCCGTCAGCGCGCCTGCGGCGACCGCGCCCGATCCGCTCGCCACGCTGCTGACCGCCATGCATCTCGACCCGGCGGCGGCGACCGTCAGCGATACCGACCGGGAAACCCGTTTCGTATCTAATAATTCGCAGAGCGTTATCGCGTTTCTGACGGCGCTCAATAATGAGAAATCGCTCACCGACGCCCAGCGCCAGCACCTTGCGCAGGCCCGCCTGAGCCTTTATCAGGCGCCCGACAGCCAGCCTGCCAGCGTAAACGCGCCTCAGGGCACACCGGTCGCCGCGTTCGACGACTATCTCGCCGCCGCGACGGCCTTTTATCAGGGCGACTACCCCACCGCCGCGGAACGCTTTAGCGCGCTGAAAGCCAGCCAGCAGCCGTGGGTCGCGCAAACCGCCGCGTATATGCTCATGCGCGTCGCGCTCAACCAGAGCACCGCCGGTGCCACCGATGATGAATACGGTCTGTTTGATACCACTAAAATCGACAAAGCGGCCGCGCGTCAGGCGCTCGCCTTTTCTGAGGATTACCTGAAATCCTGGCCGAAGGGCGATTACGCCGACTCCGCGCGCGGTATGCAGCGCCGTATTTACTGGTATCTGCAGGACTGGTACGCGCTGGCGCCGCGCTACGAGCAGGCGCTGAAAGCCGCTCCTGACGACGATGCCCTGCGCGCGCTGCTGATCGAAAACGACAGCAAGCTGCAAAGCAAAGACGCCAGCGGCGAGAGCTGGTTCGTCAGCAGCCCCGACGCGCCGCTGCTCACCTTTACCCAGACGCTGCGCTGGCTGCGCGAGTATGAACGTAAAGGTGAGAAAAACCCGCACGTCACGCGCCAGATGCTCGACGACTACAAACCCATTTATGAAAAAGCGGGTCTGATGCCGCTGTGGAATTACCTGCAAAACGCCTGGCTGTTCTGGCAGCAGGAGGATTACGCGGCGGTGACGGCGGCCATTAAGCCCGCCGACAGCCTGCCGCAACACGATATTCTCGCCCTCAGCGAACAGGTGCTTTACGGCGATGCGCTGGGCGCGCAAAAGCAGTGGGCGGCGGCGCGCGACCACTGGCAGCGTTTGCTGAAATCCGCCAAACCAGGCGCAGAGCAGCAGCTGTTGCAGATGAAGCTTGCCGCAGCGCTTGTTGAAAACAACGAGACGGCGGCGATTTTTGCCCCGGAAAGCCTGATCACCGGCCTGCGCTATCGCTCGCTGGTGCTGAAAACCAAAGCCTCCCCCGAACTGCTTAAGGCAGAGGCGCAGCACGGCATGAACAATGAAGAGCGCACCATCGCGCTGCACACGCTGCTCACCCGCCATCTGATCGCGGGCCGCTATCAGGATTACCTCAACGATAAAGCGCTGGCGAAGGATCTCCGGCCGCTCGATGAGAAAACGTTCGGTGACGTGAACCTTGAGATCTTTAACTGGAAAGGCGATGACGTGGCGGAAGGCTACGCCTGTCCAACTCTCGACGACACCGCGAAAACGCTGGCGGGCCGCCCTGATGACAGCCATGCGCTGAACTGTCTGGGCGAGTTTTTCCGCCTGACGGACGCGCGCGTGAACCGCTGGGGCGACAGCGGCGGCAACAGCACGCTCGATAGCGCCACCAACATCGATCATGCCGACGGCCAGCCCGATCGCCAGCATTACTATCAGCAGGTGATCGCCAATCCCAAAGCCGAGCCGGAAGATAAAAGCTATGCGCTCTACCGCGCCGTGATGTGCTACGCGCCGTCAGGCTATAACGACTGCGGCGGCAAAGAGGTCGATAAAGCGACACGCAAAGCCTGGTTCGGGCAGCTTAAGAAAAACTGGCCGGGAAGCCCATGGGCGCAGCAGCTCAAATATTACTGGTAAGCCTGCTGCTGGCCGCCACGGGCGCGTGGGCGCAGGCGACACGGGCGAATGACGCCGACTACCGGGCCTTCTGGCTCTGGTCCGGCGTCAGGCCGCCCGCCGCGCTGCGCCAGGCGCAGGTTATCTATCTGCATCAGGGCGAAGTGGTGACGCGCCGGGGCGCGGCGTCGTTCGTGCGTCTCGGCCAGCCCGTCGCCCGGCTGCGCGCGCCCGCTATCTGGGTCACCGTGCGGCTGGAGCGGCTCGATCTCACGGATGAAATGCTCGATACGCTCGCCCGCCTGCCAGAACGCTGGGCGAAGGCCGGGAATCGGGTGACCGGGTTGCAGATTGATTTTGACGCGGCCACGCACCGTATCGATGACTACGACCGGTTCTTAACGCGGCTGCGGGCGCGGCTGGATGCGCGCTTCGCGCTCGGCGTCACGGGGCTGCTCGACTGGGCGCAGACCGGCAGCGTCGCGCGACTCAACGCCCTGCCGGTGGATGAACTGGTGGTGCAGACCTATCAGGGCCGCCATACCGTGCCGGGTTACGCCCGCTATCTGCCTGCCCTGATGGGGCTGCGTATTCCCTTTAAAATTGGCATCGCGCAGAACGCGCTGTGGGATAACGCCGAGGAGACGAAGCTCGCGGCCTCGCCCTGGTATCGCGGCGCGGTGATCTTCGTGCTTAACGGCGCACGCTGAGCCTTACGCCCCGGCGCGTCGGTGGCAGCAGCCGGAGAGATTATCGATGATCGGGCAGTCGGCGCTGTCGTCGCCCGGACACGCGGCGGCGAGATCCAGCAACTGCTGGCGCATCGCCTGCAGGGTCTCAATATGGTTTTCGATTTCCGCCACCTTTTGCAGCGTGCGCGCTTTAACGTCCGCGCTATGGCGCGCCGGATCGTTAAACAGATGCACCAGTTCGCGGCACTCTTCCAGATTAAACCCCACCAGACGCGCCTGACGCAGCAGCGTCAGCTCGTCGATATGCCGCTGCGAATACGTGCGGTAGCCGTTATCTCCGCGCAGCGGCGGCGTCACCAGCCCTTTTTCTTCGTAAAAACGAATCGCTTTGCTGGTCAGCCCCGTTTTTTTCGCCACATCGCTGATATTCATGTTTCCCCCTTGATGGAAGGTTTAAATGACACCGTGCCGTAACGCACATGGCTTATCGACCAGGTTACGCGCTTCGTCGCCCCGAATGTTATTCACCGCATAATTCCCGGCATTCATTAAGGGATGATAACGCACGACGCCCCATACAGGCTGGCAGAAACTATCACGCGCGACTTCAATGCGCCCCGATCGCCTTTTTTCCCAGAAACCAGCCAGCTAACGCGCCGAGCAGGGCCAGTAACGGGGTTCCCACCAGAAAGATAAGAAAGTTTTGCGACATTTGATCTTCCCCATACACGGGGCCAACCACTAACCGGCACACCACAGGCAAAATCAGCAGCATTAGCGCTGCGCCGCATACTGCCCCGATCACAGCAAAAAGCGATAATTTCAGACATTTCATAACATTTTCCAGAACCTGATTTTCGGGGAGGGGCAGCCACGCCGCTATGTCGTCATGCTAACGCCTGCCCCCCCCCGGCGAAATGACTCAAGCTACCAGAAAAAACCACACGCTTTAGCGTGATTTTGTCAGGCTATTGACTGAATTTCCCAAATTCAGGCGCTGATTTACGCATCCCGTCCTGTCCGCGATTTAAATCCTTGACCTTCCCCTTGATGGAAGGTTTACGCTGAATAACAGTAGAACGAATACGATTTTCTGGTCAACCTGAGGCTGACCGTTTACCGAGGAGACAACGTATGTCGAACACCATCGAACTGGCCCTGGACGGGCTTTCCTGCGGGCACTGCGTAAAACGGGTGAAAGAGAGCCTGGAACAACGCCCGGACGTGGAGCGTGCTGACGTGACCATTGAACATGCCAGCGTCACCACCAGCGCCTCTGCGGATGCGCTTATTGAGACGGTGAAACAGGCCGGCTACGACGCGGCGCTCGCACACCCAAAGGCTAACCCGCTGACAGAGTCATCAACCCCGTCGGAAGCACTGACAGCGGCGCAACCTGAGCTTCCGGCAGCGAATACCGCGGATGAGGACGACAGCCGACAGCTGCTTATCAACGGCATGAGCTGCGCCAGTTGCGTGAGCCGCGTTCAGAACGCCCTTCAGGGGGTGGCGGGCGTCACGCAGGCACGGGTCAACCTGGCGGAGCGCACGGCGCTGGTAATGGGCCATGCGTCCGCCGATGAACTGATTGCGGCCGTAGAAAAAGCAGGTTACGGCGCAGAAGCGATTGATGACGACGCCGAACGCCGCGAGCGCCAGCAGCAGACCGCGCAGGCGGCGATGAAGCGCTTTCGCTGGCAGGCGGCGCTTGCCCTCGTCGTCGGCGTACCGGTGATGATCTGGGGCATGGTCGGCGATAACATGATGGTCACCGATGCCAACCGGTCGCTGTGGCTGGTCATCGGCCTTATCACGCTCGGCGTGATGATTGTCGCAGGCGGCCACTTCTACCGCAGCGCCTGGAAAAGCCTGCGCAACCGCAGCGCGACAATGGACACGCTGGTCGCGCTCGGCACCGGCGCGGCGTGGCTCTACTCCATGAGCGTCAACCTCTGGCCGCAGCATTTTCCGATGGAGGCGCGCCATCTCTATTACGAAGCCAGCGCCATGATTATCGGCCTGATTAACCTCGGCCATATGCTGGAAGCCCGCGCGCGTCAGCGCTCCTCAAAGGCGCTGGAGCGGCTGCTCGATCTCACGCCGCCCGTCGCGCGCGTGGTCACGCCGGACGGTGAAAAAAACATGCCGCTGGCGCAGGTGACGCCGGGCATGACGCTGCGCCTTACCACCGGCGATCGCGTGCCGGTGGATGGCGACATCACCGACGGCGAAGGCTGGTTTGACGAAGCGATGCTGACCGGCGAGCCGGTGCCGCAGCAAAAAGCCGCAGGCGACAGCATTCATGCCGGCACGGTGGTTCAGGACGGCAGCGTGCTGTTTCGCGCCGCCGCGGTAGGTAACCACACCACGCTGTCGCGCATTATCCGCATGGTGCGCCAGGCGCAGAGCAGCAAACCGGAAATCGGCAAGCTGGCCGACCGCATCTCGGCGGTTTTCGTGCCGGTGGTGGTACTGATTGCGCTTTTCAGCGGGGCCGTCTGGTTCTTCGCAGGCCCCGCGCCGCAGATAGTCTATACGCTGGTTATCGTCACTACGGTGCTTATCATCGCCTGCCCGTGCGCGCTGGGGCTCGCCACGCCGATGTCGATTATCTCCGGCGTCGGGCGCGCGGCGGAGTTCGGCGTGCTGGTGCGCGACGCCGACGCCCTGCAGCGGGCGAGCGACGTAGACACGCTGGTATTCGATAAAACCGGCACGCTGACCGAAGGCAAGCCGCAGGTGGCGGCGATAGCGACCACAGGCGGGCTGTCAGAGGCCGGGGCGCTGGCCCTTGCCGCCGCCCTTGAGCAGGGCTCCAGCCATCCGCTGGCGCGCGCCATTATAGAACGCGCCGAAGGGGCTTCCCTGCCCGCCATTAGCGGTTTCAGAACGCTGCGCGGGCTGGGCGTGAGCGGCGAGGCGCAGGGTAAAGCGCTGCTGCTCGGCAATCAGGCGTTGCTTGAGGAAAACGGTGTGGCGACCGATGCGCTGCGCGAAGAGGCGCAGCGTCAGGCAAGCCTCGGGGCCACGCCGGTGCTGCTGGCGGTGGACGGTAAGCTGGCGGCGCTCTTCGCCATTCGCGATCCGCTGCGTGAAGACAGCGCCGCCGCGCTGGCGCGTCTGCATGGCGAAGGCTACCGGCTGGTGATGCTGACCGGCGACAACGCCGTGACCGCTAACGCCATCGCCCGCGAGGCGGGCATTGACGAGGTGATCGCAGGCGTGATGCCGGACGGCAAAGCGCAGGCCATTAAGCAGCTCCAGCAGGCGGGCCGCAAGGTGGCGATGATTGGCGACGGCATTAACGACGCCCCGGCGCTGGCTCAGGCGGAAGTGGGTATCGCGATGGGCGGCGGCAGCGACGTGGCGATTGAAACCGCCGCTATCACGCTGATGCGCCATAGCCTGACGGGCGTCGCCGACGCGATGGCCATCGCCAAAGCGACGCTCGGCAATATGAAGCAGAACCTGCTGGGGGCCTTTATCTATAACGCGCTCGGTATTCCCATCGCGGCGGGGATCCTGTGGCCGCTCACCGGCACGCTGCTGAATCCGGTGGTCGCCGGGGCGGCGATGGCGCTGTCGTCGATTACTGTCGTGAGTAACGCCAACCGGCTACTGCGCTTTACGCCAAAACCGTAATGTCAGGCCCGCTCCGGCGGGCTTTTTTGTAACCGTAATACGGCGATGCAGATTCGGAAAATGGCACTGGTCGTCATCATGTATAGCGTTTAAAATGAACGAATCGAACGATTCATACGAAAGGGAAAATAATGCAAACGCTTACCGCAAATGAAGCGAAAACCCAGTTTGGCAATTTATTGCTGATGGCGCAGCGCGAACCTGTCCAGATCAACCGCAACGGCAAACCCGTCGCGGTGGTGATTTCTGCGCAGGAGTACGCAGAAATTGACGCGCTTAAACGCCAGTTGTTGCAGGCGAAACTGGAACGTGCGAAACAGGATATCGACCACGGCAGACTGACAGACGGCGATGATTATTTTCGACAACTCATGGATGAATAAAGGACCACGATGGCGGAATACCGGCTCACGGACGAGGCACAGCGCGATCTTAAACAAATTAAAAAATTTACCGAGATACGCTTCGGTACGCGGCACGCCCGCGCGTATCTTCTGAAAATACGTCGCACGTTTGAACAGCTTGCGCACGCGCCAGAGATGGGCGTGCAAAGCGCGATCAAGGTAGGTTACCCGCTACGCCGTTTCCCCTGCGCCAGCCATATTATTTATTACAGCGCGCCTGATTGAGGCATTATCGTGCTCGCCGTGTTGCATCACAGCCGCTTACCTGCCGGTGAACTTTCCACCCGACCGGTTTGAACCCCCTCTCGTTTGCACCCGTCCCGTCTGCGCGTTAGCATGGCTTTTTTACTCAGGGAATGTGGTTATGGGCCTGTTACGTCGTCTGCGCACCTGGTTTGACAGCCTGCGTCCCGGTTATCCGTGGCCGGCGGTAGATATTACGCTGCCCGGCGGCCGCTACCTGCACCTGGTCGGCAGCATTCATATGGGTACGCCCGATATGTCGCCGCTGCCCGCCCGCCTGGTGGAAAAGCTAAAGCGCGCCGATGCGTTAATTGTCGAAGCCGATATCCGCGGCGACGCCTCGCCCTTTGGCGATCCGCCGCCCTGCCCGCCGCTGCGCGAGCGTCTCGACGAGGCGCTGTTCAGCCAGCTTGCCGCGCTGATTGATGACCTGGCGCTGCCGCTCTCCCGCCTCGACGACCTGCCGCTGTGGCAGGTGGCGCTGATTTTGCAGGCGCACCAGGCGCAGCGCCTCGGCCTGCGCCCCGATTTCGGCATCGATTATCAGCTGTTAAACGCCGCCCAGACGCATCAGGTGGCGGTCAAAGAGCTCGAAGGCGCGCAAAGCCAGGTGGCGCTGCTGCGCCGTCTGCCGCAGGACGGCCTGGCGCTGCTGGAAGACACCCTGACCCACTGGCACACCAACGCGCGGCTGCTGCAGATAATGATTGGCTGGTGGATGGCGCGCCCGCCGCAGGCCGATAACGTCGCGTTGCCGAATACCTTCAGCGCCGAGCTCGGCGATATGCTGATGCAGCAGCGCAACCGCCAGTGGCACACGTATTTACTGACGCTGCCGCCGGGCCGCTATGTGGTGGCGGTCGGCGCGCTGCATCTCTATGGTGAAGACAACCTGCCGGCGATGTTCCGCGCGCCATAAAAAAGAAGGCCAGTATCGCTACTGGCCCGTCAAAGAGGAACTCTCGTTATTTTAATTATGCCGTTCGCGGCCGCGAACGGGTGCAGCGATTGTCGCGCAATCCATACACGCTGCCAATATAATCCCGCAAGCTGGTACAATTTTTTCGGCCATCACCGGCGCTATGCTGTGCCGACAGGCCACGGAAATGAGAAGGAAAAGATGACGCCCGCCGTTAATTTACTGGAAAAAAACAAGATACCTTTCACGCTGCACGCCTATGAGCACGATCCGGGTGAAAC
>Ga0157365_10000073_pt1 | contig 48621 bp, 52 predicted proteins | sample AttsexASBM3_FD_111478 | JGI IMG/M metagenome (GOLD analysis project Ga0157365, IMG submission 111478) | Fungus gardens microbial communities from leaf cutter ant in Ribeirão Preto, State of São Paulo, Brazil - Atta sexdens ASBM3 | ecosystem: Host-associated > Fungi > Mycelium > Unclassified ...
GAGTCAATTACGATGAGCGTTATCGGACGGGTTGCAGTCGCACTTTTCGTCAGGAACGAGCAAGCGGACATTGCGTCCTGGATTGCTTGGCACGCGGCAATAGGCGTCCAGAAATTCTATATTTATGACGACCACTCAGACGACGAAACATACGCAATCGTCGAAGTGGCGGCGCGACTGTTCGACATCGAACTGGAAAAGACAGATAGGGTCGGACAGCCAGATTTCTACTGGAGACAGCGTGACTCCTACCTATCCGCCTGCAGAAAGGCGAGTGGCCGTGAAGAATGGTTGGCCTTGCTGGATGGTGACGAATACATTCACATCATGGACGCCCCGTCAATCTCGGCATTCGTGGCGCCATTTCAGGAGTTCAATGCCATCGCTCTGAACTGGCGAATTTTTGGAAGCTCAGGGCGTGCCTTGCAAGAAAAGGAATCTCCCGTAGCGGTCTTCAAAGCCCATTCCAGCATCGACTTGCCGGACAACTCTCTAGTCAAAAGTCTCATTCGCCCCGAACAATATTCTTACGACTATCGTGACCCGCACCGTCTAATTATGCAGAATGAAGCTTATGCAGATGCTCTAGGCAGGAGGTTTGAATGGAATAATTCTACGAAGTCTCCTGTGTGGGAAGGGGCTGTAATCAACCATTACGTCTGCCGCAGTATGGAATCTTACGTCCGCCGCATCCGCCGACGGATCGACGCCGATCTTCGGAACTCGACATCGTACTGGGCACATTTCGACCGTAACGAGCACTACTCTCCGACGCGCGAGGATTTTGTCGCCAAAGCAGATCGCCATGTCGCCGCTATCCGGTCCGCCTGCCTGTCGCTGGCCATTGAGACATTCGCCACGACTTACGCCGAAATGGGGAGTACGGCCTGGCATCCAAAGAATGGACCTGTATCGGAGCAGGCAGCCCCCCAAAGCGTCGCCATCACTAAGGATGGCTATTTCCTTGAGATCGATCAGTTCAGCCGCTTCGTCGGCCTCGGCAGCGCACCTGCAGCTCGCATTCAGGGCCTATTCGACCACGAGTCATCCCGAATGTGGCTGTTTCGCGCTCGCTTCGGTGTGATACTGACAGACAAATTCAAAATAAAAGACGATCCTCGATTTGATTACGCCTATGAATTCAGGGTTGAACGTGACACAGACGGTATCTACCTTCGTTCCCCTTTGACAGGTCTTTATCTATGCGCTGTCCCAAACAGTGAAGAGAACGGAGGTGTATACTGTAATAGTCCCAATGCGCTGGGATGGGAGAGATTCGAGCTGACGTCATGGGAAGACGACCTGAATTTCATGTCCCGTAGCGTCCATGACCCCAAGTACGCATCGATTTTTGAATTTCTGACGCGATACGGCACACGGATCCAACCGAACGATTTGATGCTGGCGACGGCAAGACTTCCAGATCGGGTGCAGACGCTATCCTTCCTTAAACGCCTCGCTCCTGTTGAATGGATTTTCTAGCCGGTTGTCTTGTAGTAATGAGCCTGCTCAGGGCATTATCGCTGAACTAATAAGCGCGGTGTCGGAACACAAAAACATTCGACACCGTGCAAGCTGATATTCTCTTTCTTTTCTATATGTAGACGACACCACAAGATCGGAAAAGTGCGTGTCAGGCAGAAGTAGATCATCTGGTTCCTGAAGGAACGCTAGGCGCGCCCAACATCGGGTTGAATATACCGCTCTGGGATAGGAGCACGCGAAGCCGAAGCAGCTCCTGGCAGAGAGCCTGATGAAGGTCTCGAAGCTGATAAAGCTGCTTGCAAAAAACTCGTGACGCCCGGTTTGCGACGGAACGCCATGGTTTGGTGGGATCCGGGAGGAAGACTATTCGCAGCTACCTGTCTGCCGGCTCGATGGTATGGATCCGGAAACAATGGCGCCATGCGACACGCTGTACGAACGAGACGCCGTGAGGGCAGCGGCGCGGACAGGCTGTATCGCGAGAAAGAGTCATCGCTCAGCAAGCGTCACGGCTGATGGGCACTCGTTCGCCGATGATGCTGTCCGACGGGCCAGAGCGGCGATTGAGCCTATACTTCGGCAGGGCCGCCGTCAGCTGGTGACGGAAACATCGTTGTCAGGGGGGTCTCGACCCGAAACTCGACCGGATTGGTGACCATTGCGACTGTCCGCTGATGATCGTCGGTAACAACGGCACCGAGGAGACTTGAAACGTTGGCTCGACAGGAGCGGCGGTCGGTGCTGTGTCGCTACATCGCACCGGGCAGCCCCTTACCGGCTGCCAGAGACAGACCGGCGTCACTGTTCCTTGAGAATTATTTGAAAGATCCTGGGTTTGATTTTAACGGGATCACTACACCGTCTTGATTTGGATTGCTCGGTTTAGATTCTTCTATACTGAAACACGTTAGGATTGCATGCCACATTGCAGCAGCGTCGCTGACTCTTTTTGCCCCAATAAATTCACATAGCCGTATGAGTTGGTTCTCCGACAGTGACTTAGGCACGGTACACATGGTGGGTGGGACACTGCTCATCTTCAGGCTCCAGATTCGATGAGTTAGGCGGACGTCACAAAGTGACTGAATTACGTTCTTCAGGCAACCGTACGGGCTCATATTCAGGGCTTGTAGGCTTCAATGTATATGCGCATTCAGGAAAGCGGTCTGATTTGGCTCACACATTGCAAAATACATTTTCCTGAGGTCGGCAGCACGCTGATTCCAGCACGGGACATCAATCCTTGACTCTATGCCATGCGCTAGAGGCTGTGCTTATCCATTCACAGCCGGCGCGAAGGGGTTTTCCTCCTCCCGGCCTGGTGGGACCAGTTTCCTATGAGAACACGTCTCTCGGTGTGACCCAAGCCAGTCCTGAAGCGGTGCGGCCGCCGGGTGTGCCAGGCTCGAAGTGGTGTTACACGCCATGGCGCTCAAGGATACCGTGAACGCCGGCAAGTAAGCCTAAGTACAAAGGATTGGCAGCGTCGATGCAAGCCGATCCTTAACTGGCGTCTGTCTTACATGGGAGGATGCCGATGATGGCGTCATTCTCCGGCCAATAACGGACCCCTACGCGCCATCCCAAGCGCAGACAGGTCGCTATAGCAATGCCAGCGACCATGTCCGAGACCTGATTCGACGCGACCAGGAAGCACGAGTTGCGCGGGCGGAACTTCAGGACCCGGATCACCGTCGGCCGCGCAGAGGCGTGAGCGACAGAACGATGGCGCAGACTCTGGCAGTCGCACTCCGTTGCTGCCTGGATTACGGATGGCAAGCCATAGTACGACGAAGTCGTAAATGCGAAAGGCTTTCACATAGGGAGTTTCCTCATTTGGCGGGCTCTTTCCTACGGGCGCGGATGGCGGAACGGCATTGGGCAATCCAGAACCTGGCGTCTATCAGTTCTGAAACCGGCGCCTTGTTTTCGACCTCGTTGCAGATTGCGATGCACGCCGTCTGCTCAGCACGCTCACCCTCGCATCGACCTTGCTCACGTGCCTCGGATATCTTCGCGGCGATCTGGTCCGGGGTGAGACATGGCCCGACGTAATCCATGTGATTCTTTATGTCGTGAGCGTAGCACCATCCTCTACTGTCCTCGCACCATATCCATTCGGTCGGCGCATCGCTGAAGTCTCTCCTTTTCCATTCCATCGGGAAGATGCCTTCCCCCTCCCCCTTACATTTCACCCAATGCCACCCCTCGACCGCATCCAGAGGCGCGGGAGGGCGGCCGTTCCAGGGGGCGTTCACAGTTTTCTCTCAAGACGCAGAGAGTATTGTTCGTCCCCGGAGCCGAATTCGATAGCGCACGCGGCGCCTTTTTCCGGGAGCTTGCCGTCGAAGGCGAAAGCGATGAGGGCTTGCCAAAACTCGCCTGTGGCGTCCTTCTTTTCCAGGGCGACGCGTGGGTCTTTCCCAAAGCGGACCATCTGTATCTTCTGGGTCAGGGGAGAGACTCGCAGACATGTTTTTTCGAGCATGGTCATGGTGTGGTTTCCGCTGTTGTTGTGATGGCCGCGTCGATTGCCGAGCGTAGATCGCCCGCAACCGCGTGAGGTAGCGCACCCAGCCCCATTGGGCCGACGGCCCAGGTCTTGTCGCGATAACTGAAAACAACGCCGCATCTCGCGACTTCAAGCCAATCCAGACGTTCCTTGTCGGTGCGTCCGCCCTCATCCAGCCGATACGTCCGGCCGAACTGCTCGATGGTCTGAGGAGGCTCGGCGGGGGACAGTTCAGCCACCTTTACCGCCTCAAACACCTCTCCCGGCATGGCAAGATAAACCTTCCCGCCATGACGGTGCGGTATCGTCATGCCTATCCAGCCGGTCGGGCCATGCTTCACAAGCTTTCTGTGCTGCGGGGGGCAACGGTTAGTCATGGGTGGCTTCCTTGATATTGACAGAATACGTCTTGAGTTTCGGGAGCAATTTGCGCGCGTCCTCCCAGTTCGATTTAGCAGCCCATTCGAATGCTCCATCTCGCGACGACCAGTAATGCCGGGAGACAAGAATGAAGGATTTCCATACCTTCAACTTCACCAAGACCAGTTTGAAGACTTCGCTTGTTACTGTCAGGAAAAACCACATCAGGAATAGTGCCGCTGCGATACTTCCGCAGGCCATTAAGCCGAATGACAGGAAGTAAGCAGCCTTGCTGATATAGTCCATCACACCCTCTCCCATCGTTTTGTTTCCCGCACGTAGCGGACCTTCCCGGCGCGCTTGAGGCGGCGGAGGGCAATTTTTGCTCTCCGCATCGCCTCGTCTGACGGAACCACGCGCAGACCCTTCCATAGAAAGAACCTGACCCACACCAATGTACGCGGTCGCTTCAGAGCTTCCAGAACGATGGAATCGTCACGGGCATTTTGGTTATCCGACAAAGCAAAATCCCCTATACCATGCACGAACTTCAGACAGTGCCCGTCGGCAGTGCGGGCAAGTAATCGTCTCTCCGTTCTGTGCCTGGATCACCGGCACGGCCTCATCGCCGCTTTCGTAAGCGTCAAATGCCAGACCGCAGAGCATGTGTTCTCCGTCGCCTGGCCCGATGCCGCAACGGTCACCGTGTTTTCGCTCTCTCACGCTCATCCCCGCGTCTCCGGTGCTGCGGCAAGGGCGGTGCGGGCGTCATCCATGCGCTTGAACTGGGCTGGCGTGGCGTTGAATAGGCCGACGCGCGACAAATCCTCGGCCGCCGCATAATACTCGCGAAGTTTCGCATGCTCATCCCCCAGTTCCGCCTCGCGGGGGACGGGAGGGTGCGTGAAGAGGGCGCGCGTCTTTATATGGGGCAAACCTTGATACGCCCCATAGCCATCCTGCGAGCAGGTGCGCCAACCCGACTGTGCATCCCGCGCGTCAAGAACTTCGTATTTTACCGGGACAGCCCCCGCGCGCAGTTCGTCGAAAACGCAGGCGCGAATTTCTTCATACCATTCGCCAGCTTCTTTCCTCCCATCCTCCGGGGCCTCTGCCCTGACCGAAAGACGCTCTGCCAGAGCTGCCTCAATGCCTTCCCGCTGCCTCGATGGGTTGGTGGTTGCGGGGTGGTCACATCCACTTGCCCGGCGAGATACCAGTGGGCGGCAGTACTGCAGAATGACTGATCCATCCCGGTTGTCCCATGCGCTGGCCAGGGCCCATCCCTCATCAGCCGCCCATCGAGGCGCAGTCATTTTCTCGATGTCGTCCAGGGACAGCTCCCTGTCCGTGGTGTCAGACCAATCCACCACATGGTGAGCAACCTCCACGCCCAGAAGGGCCATGGCCTTTTCGACATGGCCAGAGTCCTCCCCTTCGTCAAACAGGCTGGTGAAGCTCGCTGTAGGCGGCTTTCCCGGGGTGGCCACGTTCCTCACAAGCAGGGAGTATTCGGTCAGTGCGGGGGCGTCTGCCTCGCCAATATCTTCCAGATACGAGGTGAATGTGCTCTCGTTGCGAATGTCGGTCCCCTCCTGCTCAACGGCGGTCCCGGAGCGGCTCTGCTCGGCTGTGCCAACGGATTCATCCTCGTCCAGGAGCCTTCTCAAGGCACCTCTGGACAGCGAGGAGAACAGGTCAGATCCTCCGGAATCCAGGGGTGACACCTGACCGGGATTATCCCGGCATCTGCGCAGAAAGGCAGCAACTGCGGCTCGGCATGCCGCATGGTAGGCGTCTGTCTCGTCAAAGGGATCCGGGGCAATTTCAGGCTCATCTGGAACCTGGATACCGGCCAAGCGCGCACGCAAAAAGATCCGACGTGCCCATTTGCGGCTGCTTTTGTCCTTATTATTACCAGCCAGGAAGCCAGAGATGATGGAATCCAGCTCCATGCAGCTCAGAGGCGCGCGATAATCACCCAGCTTTACGATGGGTGGCATGGCAGTGCTGAAGGAGCCGCACCGGCGGCAGAAACATCCCCCATTGGTGTATGGTACGACACCACGCTCGCGCTTGCGAACCCTGCCCCATGCGTGGCCGCCGGCCTCAAAGCAGCCTTTCTGCCTACGCCACATTTCAAATGCTTGGGCTTCCGCCTCCTCAAGATTGCTCCCCTCGCCCCGGATAAAGCCAGATGAGCCGTCCGTCGGGAAGGCCTCAACGAAGGCCGTAACGCGGGACGAGTTCTTCTCCAGCACAAGGCCGGACCCACCCCACTGCAAGTAGACCTCCTCGGACCAGTCCAGCACAGGGCGCCACGGATGGTCTGCCAGATGGGACATAATCTTGGCTTTTGACAATGCGCGGCTCCAGAAGAAATATGTTCATTCTCCATGGTTTTTAGCATACGCCTTCATAGCTGAGAAGACGAAATAAGCCAGCGATGGTCTTTTGACGTCTCGTCGCGGCCCTTATCTTCTCAGGCGTTGCATATGGCTGTGTTAAAAGGCGAGAGTTCCAAGGATGGAGACCTGACGATGTCTGAACCCGTATTTCCCGTCCTCCATCTCGACCAGTTGAGGGTTGCGGTCCTGCGCCTCGTGGAACAGCCTGCGGACAGCGGGTCTGAATGGGCGGGCGAGGTCCTCGGGGAAGTGATGCAGGCTGCTCCGGGTGTGAGTATGGACCTGCAGGCGTATCTGGCGACAGCGAACGACGCCGATTTCCAGGTTGACCGGACTCTTCTTGACGCGGCGCTTGCGGGCCTCCCCAAGGATGAGGCCGACCTCTATATTGACGCCATCATCCTCGCTGCCAATGCCGAAATCGACGAGGGTTTCGACTGGGAGGACATCGAGGAACTGCAGAATCGTGCGACAGGTCAGGGGCTGGGCAAGGCGCGGGAGCAGGATCACTCAGGCATGTCGCCGGCGTGACGTTGGAGGCGGGATTGGCAGCGGTCCGCCGTCAATGGTTTTCTTTGGGAAGGTCTTGCAGAATCGCCGGTCCATGTGTAACGGCAGCCTGCGAAGAGGGAAAGATATCATGCTCATGGACTCAGTCGCAGAACGCGTCATCAGCCATTTGTCCCGTGATGATGAGGAACTGAAACAGGACGCCTTGAGGATTTTCGGGTGCATCCAGGATGCCGTGGCTGACGAGGACGAGGCGATGCCCATGGCTCAGTTGGCGACGCGACGTCTGGTGAATGGCGCCCGGGGCGCGATTCCGGATATTGAGGGGCGCGCGACGCGTGAGGGCTGGCACGTCGAGGGATATGCCATGGCTGCAGCTGCCGTCGAGAGCGCACGCATCCTTCAGCAGAGTGGCCAAGAACACGGCGATGCTCAGGGCGTGCTCGATGAGCTGGTGATGGCCGGAGCGGAACGCGGCCCCCTCCTTGCGGGGCATGTGTCGGCGGAAGATGAGGCTCAGGCCATCAATAACGGCGGCCCTGCGGCCCAGATGGCATTCCTCCTGGCCGGCAATGGATGGCCTGCGCTGGACATGGTGCGCAGAGACCTTGCCGAGACAAAGGTTCATCGCCCTGGATTTTGAGAGGGTCGCTCTTTGGTCTCCGATCCGCGGCAGTCATAACGAGGGGTAAAGCATGTCGACAATTCAGTGCGGCCTTACCGGCAACGCTATCCATCCGGAAGACGAAATCGTTTTCTTCCGCATGTGGCAGATTTCGGACCGTGCCTACACGGACTATGAAGCGCCGTTTGCCGGTCTTCAGGTGAGCACACCCGTTCAGCCGTGCCTCGCTTCGGATTTCGTTGCCGAGCCGTCTCCGGGCGCGCGGCAGGTAGCCTGGGTTGCACTTCGGCCGTCGTTCAATGTGTTGATGGAGCGTCTGCCCTTCGAGGTTCCAGGAACGCCCGGCTCTGACAGCCGGGACGAACTGGTTGGACGCAGTGTCCTGCGGCTCGAAGAAATCCTCCCCGGCAAGCCGATTGGCCGGGGAGCCGGAGATCTGGTCACCTTCTTCGGCCGGATCGACGACCTGGATGACCTGTCCGATGGCAACGACGTCTTCCTGAGAAACGCCAACGACGGTCTTGCGACCATGCGCGAGTATCTGCACGACGCGATGCTCGAGGCCGCCAAGAACGGCGCTCCAGGCTCTGCCCTGCGTGAGCCCATCGAGCAGATGGCCACCATCTGTCGGCTTAATCGGACCATGGCGATGCTGGGTATCGCGCTCAATGGCACGGTGGATCCGGATCCTGAGCGCGCACAGATGCGCAAGGAGGCCCTGTCCGAGGTCACGAACCTCCTGACGAACCGGTCGGCTGATCTGGGCAAACCAACGCCTTAGAACTCCTCCCCAAGTGGCTGGAAATACGACTTTACTGGACGTAGCCCTGCGGCCGTCGCCCGTTGCTGGATCCGTGACAGCAACAAGCGTTTGGCGGGTGTACGAGTGGCCCCGCGGTTGCGCAGGGATTCGGTCTTAACCTCGTCATCCACCAGGCCGAGAGCCTCCTTTCTGGCCTGCACTTCCGCGAGGAATTCTCTTGCGGGCCGGTGGGCATCATCTGACGTCACCACTGGCTGGGGCTGTGCGGGCCTCTCTTCGTCACCGCGGTCATCCATGAGGTCTCTCCAGAACGGCCTTATGACAGCGTTTGGATCTTCACCCTGACAAACCCCACACAATGTCCGTCGCCAATTTCGTGGTCATAGTCTACTTTGGAGGGCCGAAAAAGGGGATGGGTCGTGCGCATCAGAATGGATCTACCTGGCAGACCTTCAGCCACAGCCGCTTTTAGCGGCCCTCATAATTTCAATCATGCACTCTCCCATATCAGATCCACCCTTCTAACCCGGCAGGACGGCCGCCAAAACCGTCACATACTGGTCGACCCGGCTGCACAGGCGGGTCCCAGGGTTGACTGGGACGCCGGCACTCTCACGCTGGGTGGCCATGTCGGTCCTGAACTTTGCGCCAGTGGCGTTCTGCACGAGCTCAGCCACCTCATGTCCTCTCCGGATGACGGGATCGGACAGCGGGCCTGGGGCTTGTCCTCTCCCTATGTCAGTATCTCGTATCATGGCATTTTCCCCGTCGGCGGGAACGGATTGTCACAGCTTCGCACTGAAGGTCGCGTATGGGCCTGGGAATATCTCATGGAGTGTGCGGCAGGCATGAGGGAGTTTGGGTCATCTGCATCATTCCGGCCTGAGGCCAAGTTTCTGGAGGACGCCGATGGACCGCGCAGTGACATGAGTATCCACCAGGCGCTTTCCCCTATTTTCGAGAAGGCTCTTGATGACATCCTCTCGCGCCACCCTGACTGGCGCACCACCATCGCGGGAAGGCTCGATAGCATCGGAAACGTTCTCGCTTACCAGAAGCCCTATGCATTTGCCTATCAGCGCGATGTTAGCTCCGGGGATGAGGACGTCTTGAAAACGTTCAGTACACCGGACACTGGCGGCCGCTTTGAAGACGTTGTGCAGCTTGTCTGTTACGGTGGTCTCTGGTTTGCTGCACGCGCGGCGTCTCGAGAAATATCGACGGATTTCATCTTCAGCTCAGTAGATCTGGTTCGAACACTTTCGAGGCAGCGCGCAGAGAGTTTTGCCAGTATTGCCGCGTCCTACAATGGTATGGTCGAGGTGCCTCTCGTCCAGCCGGCAAAGGCTTGCGAAGCTGCAATGTCCTTGAGCTGATGCCCGTCTGGACCGGCCGGAGTCTACCGCCGCCCCTCGAATTCCAGCATCAGGATCACCGTTAGCCGGCCGAAATCACCCGCCTCGCCTGCCCCGCCCGCACCTGGTCGAGGCTGCGCGACATGGTCGAGATCCTCAATCGCGTCCGGCCCTGGGCGGGCTCACCCCAACAGGCTCACGACCATCGCTGGTCTTTCACGCCAGCATCGGGCGATGGCGCGGCGCACCACGGAGGACTGTTCAATCCGAAATTGACGACGAAAGGCGATTGCCAGTGTCCAGCACATTCAGGAGGCACTGGACCTGAGTGAGCGCCGTGCGTGTGCCTTGGTTGGTCTTGCCTGGCGTGTTGCGCGGTATGTTTCCACCAGTGTCGGGCGATGCCGTGCTGCGTCAGCGCCTACGGGATGCGGCAAGCCAGCAGCGGCGCCGCTGATTTCACCACTGGTTGGGGGTGTATGTGCCGCGCTTCTTGTAGTGCTGGTAGCCGAACCATATGGCGGCTGCAGCCATGATGACGATGGCCCAGAGCGGGATGTGGCGAAGGATCCTGAAGATGGCCTCGTAGATGAGAGCGGTGAACGCCATGTGTGCGACATGCGCCAGAAAGCCGTGACCCGCGTTCATCGCCATGCCATGGCCAAAGCCGGGGTGATAGACCGCAGCGTGAGCGGGCATATGGAAGCGTAGAGCCACAGTCATTATCCTGAAACTGTCATCGACGAGGCCTCATGATATCACATGGACCGCAGGCCGCGACAGATCCATGAAGAGCTGTCGCGGTTCCCGACTTTCGCGAGGATTGCCGCGCCCGAAAGGCGGATGCCCTCGTATTTCCGACCGTTCGGCGTTGACGGGGATCGTATTCGTTCTTCAATTCACTCTGCCCATCGGGACGAACGGCATGCCAGATGTGGTTGAGATGGGCGCCGGCGTGATTGCGTGACCGGCCGAAGGGATCCAGGCCGTTTACCCAGGCATTTGGGGTTTCTGGTAATCTGACAGGGGGGTAGTCATCTTCTGGATTCCGAAGTTGTGGGTGTCATGTGGCTTTCAGTGCCCTATACTTGGAATACCCCTATCATCGTCTTCGCTGCTCTGGACCGTCTTGTAGAACCATCATGAATAGTCGCCGAGGAAAACAGTCATGAGTCTTCTCGAAATTCTGATATATCTTGCGTTGGCGGCTTTGGCGATAGCCGCCACGATGATGTTCTTCCTTCAGTCGGACGATGCCCAGCGGGCGCAACGAAGCGTCAATCTGTTTGTTGAAGTTCTCACCAGCATACATAATCTCGACCCGATGGATCTTAAGACATATGCCACCTCTACAACGGGGATGGCCCAGTTTATAGCCAGCGAGATTGGCAGCCACAACATAACGGCGAATTCGACTGACGGGTTCTACATCAACAAGGACACTCTCACGATAATGCCATACCAATCGTCAGGACAGATGTTGATTTCTTTTAATTATCTCACAACGAGTCAGGCGACCTGTCGCGCCATCGGAAGCATGATGCTAAACAGGCCCGGAACGGTCGAAGTCGAGGTAATAGGGGCAAAAGACAGCGTCTTGGCGGTTAACATCTCTACGGCAACCCAGGACCAGCTTGCAGGCTATGTCGCCAGTTTTTCCGCTGCCTGCGCGCAGACTTCGGCCACCGGTTACACTGTTGCAGGCTTCACGACTTGAGAGTCTTACTACCTGGAAATAAAAGCATCGACGACGCGTATTGTGGCCCGAATCTCGTCTTCTGTCAGCCGAGGATTCTGACGCATCATATGAAGGTGGGCACGCCTGCGCCGCGCATCGGCTTTGTCGAGCGTCTGGGCGCTTTGTCCTCCGAATGCTGGAAGCCTGGTGTCTTTCATTAAGGCGGCGTCAGCGTCAACCTGAGCATCGAAGCGGTCCGCGTCAAAGTACCGCCCTTGTCGTCGAGCGCGAAACGCTACCGTATGATTTTGTCGTGACCAAATCCGGAATGACAGACCCTGGCATGAGCGGGCATATGAAAGCGAAGGGACATCTCTCTGACTGTCAAAGATTGGATCAATCAAACAACAGTCATACCACAGTCTTGCGGGCCTGCGCGTCGGTCGGCCCCGGGGTTCAGGCCGAGAAGACCGGATCTACGACTGGCCTGCCTCGTGCAATCGCGGCGGCCCACTCCAGGGGTGGACGGTCACGTTGGTGAATCTCTCGACCATGAGTTGGCGGATACGCCTTGTAGCCTGCTCGCCAGCGTCCTTGTCTTCGTGTGTGCAGTAGACAAAGAATCCGCATGAGCCCTGCCCGATGACAAGGTGTGTCCGCCAACTCATGTTCCCTGCCGTCTCCTTGGCGAGGATCTCGCGGAGTTCGTCATATCCGGCCGGACGTCTGGTCGGGTTACTCGGAGCCATATTTGGCCTCCTTCACTGTGATTGTGCCCTCGCGGCCATCCATGCTCGACGGAGGCCAGACCCTCTTCCCCTCACAACAGGGACAGACGAATGACATGGGGCGCGTCAGACATGGCTGAAACACCATCAGATATCCTGACCCTCGACATAGACTACAGACTTGCAATGTCAGAATCCAAATACCAGAAAAACCTCGCCTGAAAAACCTATTCCAGTGCGGCATGTTTGTCAATGAGGTCTCATCAACGTTCAGCCACTCAGGACACTTCGGATTAATCGTGCTGAAAAGCACCCTCGGGACTATAATGGCCGCCTCTATTATGGAGCATCGTCATAGGACGGGGAATCGAAACCATTCGATATGGAGTAAGGGGGCATGAGTCTTCTCGAATTGCTTCTGGTCTTGGCCGTTTCGGGGCTGGCCTTGATGGCGGTCATGCATTTCTATGCCCAGACATCTGATGAACAGAGGGCCAAGCAGTGCACCGACATGGCTGTCTCTGTTCTGGGACAGGTAGAGGCATTGAGTCCGGAACAACGGATAAACTATGCCTCATACCCTGAGCAGACAGCCAGCTACATTGCGAGTCAAATAGGATCTCATTCCTTGGCCGTAGAAAGCAGCGGTTTCTTCGAATACTACGGGGATGCGATAGAGGCGATCCCAAGCAACGCATCTTCTACGTCTTCAGTCATCAACTTTGAATATGGCACTACCAGCGCAGCAACGTGTCGCTCTATTGCGTTGATGCTGATTGGAAAACCAGGAACGGAATCAGTCAGGATTTTGGACGGTCAGGGTACGTTCATTGCTGAATCCTTCACATCGACGCTCATTTCAGGTTACATCGCGAGTGTGGCCAGGGCCTGCTCAAAGACTTCCAGCAGGTTCCTTGTCCTCGCGACGACCTCCTGATTACAGTCTCCTTCCGACACGAAGCACTATGGAGACAGCCCCTTGGCCGGGGGCTGTCTCGTCTCCGCGAGCGTGCTTCTACCCCAGAGCTTACCCCAGAGGCGTCTATGATGGGATGCTTGCCATGGCCTGAAACGGAACACGGCGCCAGGATCTTTCCACCGCATGACTGACTTCAGCCCAGCCTCCTCACCCCGGGGAGGTTTTTCTTCGTGTGGCTCAGGTATCTTCACTCAAGATAGCAAGTCATTCATATAAGTCATTAAAAGATAGGCAATGTCATTCCAAGCCTTCTGGGAGTGGTTGAGGAAGGCGGGGCCCTTGTTTCCTTGATAGAAATCCGATTTTTGAGTGTGCATTCTCGGTTTGGATGTGGCTATGGTCGGGTATGCACGAGATCTCACCTGCCTTGACTGACACTAGGTTGATGGGCCGACTTCCGGCTTCCATGACGGGCCGTACGCATGAGTTCTAATAACGGAGATGATGAGGATCTTGACGCCACCATGGCGTCGATGTTGCGACGGAGGCTCCATGCCAATGCTGGGGACGGGAGCATTGACGGAGGTCCCGGGATGCCGAGACAGGAGCACGAACAGGCTCCACTGGTTGACGGTGACGCCAGCGCGGAAGAGCTCGAAGCCTCTCTCAGGAACACCATCGCCTCACTGTTCCAGGGGTCCGATGGTGCAGGTGAGAGTAAGGCTGGGATGGGTGATGAGGAGTTGCGCGGCCGGCTCGTCAAGGTTCTTCCGGAAGATGTAAGATTTCCAGGACCTGTGAGCCTGAAGGCACCGGACCGTTACGCGACCGTTCGGCGTCTCCTGAAGCCGGTCAGGATTCATGTTGTCGACAGGCTGGATGGCGTGCTGACGCAGGTCAGGGAGGCCTGTCCCCACGCAGTTGCCGCGGTGGACGCCATGGCAGCCGTCGACATTCGCCATGCGAACTGGGGGCAGTATGGTCGACCGACCGCCGTTCTCCTGGTCGGGCCGCCGGGATGCGGCAAATCGACCGTTGCCCGGCTCTATCACGAGCTCGCCGGTTTTCCCGTGCGATGCCTGAACGCCTCGGGCCTGGCGGACGGGTTTAGTCTGTCAGGCGCCAATCAGGCCTTCGCTGACTCACGTCCTTCTGTTGTCACAGAAGTCATGAGCATGAGCGAGTGCGCCAATCCGTGCATCATCATGGACGAAATCGACAAGGCTCCTTCTGGAAACAGGCATGGAAATGTGCAGGACGCCCTGCTTCAGTTTCTGGAGCAGGTGGAGGCCAGGTCCTTCAATGACTGCAATCTCAATCTGCCCGTCGATGCATCGCATGTGCGCTGGGTTCTGACCGCGAACAACCTTGCCGACATATCCCAGCCCCTGCGTTCACGATGCCAGGTTGTTCGGGTGCCGGCGCCTGACGCTGACGCCATCGCCGCCATCAGCCGGTCGGTCATGTCATCATTAGCCAGGGATCTGGGCGTCACGCCGGAATGGTTTACCCTGTCACAGATGGAAATCGAGCTGATACAGGAGTTTTGCTCAGGCGACATCCGTAAGCTTCGCCGGTGTATCGAAGTCATCATGGAAAATCAGACACGTTTCTGGTCGAAGGCATAGCTGGACAATAAGCTGTAGACCAGAACTGCGTTTCTCGCAGTTTGACCGCAAGTCCTGCGCGTGTTATATCCGTGTCATGAACACAAATACGCGCAGTGACAATGGTCATCTAGTCCTTCTTTCGGGAAAGGGCTATGCGTTGCACATTGTCGCACATCATGACCGGTACATTGGATGTGCGACCACGACCGTTCCAGCGCCAGTATTCTCGACTCCCATTCCGGTGCAGAATTTTCGGTCGGCATCATTCTGCAGCCGGACACCGGAGAGCTTCATCAAGGCGTGCGTCAGCGTTCTGGGCGAGCTGTACCATCCTGACGAGGCGATTGAAATCCTGTCGGATGGCATCGAAGCGCAGGTGACAGCTCTCTCGAATCCGCTTCAGCGAGCAATCGGACTATACGGTCGACGTGGAATGTCGCGGGCAGACCGGGCGCGGTCCCGTGCTGAGGAGGCGGCGTTTTCGCTGGATGGCGTCACCCCAGTCTATATGGATGGCTCCTCACTCGGATCCCTATTCTGGTTTGACGGCCCGATAGCTTTTCTGGCCCGTTCAGAAGAAGGTCGCGGCTTCTATGTTGAAATGGTCGATGAGACTGATGATGGCGTGGTTTACATCATCTCTGAAATTCGACCAGAACTGCTGATGCGTCATTCGCGTGAGCCTCAGTCCATATCTGGAAAATGGTCGTTGAAGGGGCGCATGCATCGAAGGGCCATCCTGGAGGCAACCAGGTCCATGCAGGGTGTTCTGGGGGCCGGCAGCAAAAACGGCTTCATGGCCTGCACGCCCATCAGCAATGAGGAAGCATGGAGCGCCATCGCCCCGCTTAGCCGGTGAAGTAAGCCCGTATCGACGAGGTCATCTCGGTCAATCCCGGACCAGGCCAGGGCTGGATGGCCAGGTCTGGGATTGCGTCCTAAAGCAAAATAGGGCGCCCTGCCCTGCGATGACCGGCGGTCTCGTCGAACACCGCATCTCTCAAGGTGCGCTTGATGACAGATAGAGGTGTCGTTTCCTGAAAATCGCTCCGGATGTTGGCCGGCAGATGTGGCCTGGGGTAATGCCCACCGCCCATGGCCAGCACCAGGTCGTCGAGAGTGTTGTCTCCCAAGTTCTTCCTTACGGCGCGCTCGAACCAGGTCATGAACGCACTCACGCGCTGGCCTGCCGACCAGTCGTGACGCAAACAGCTTCTTGCTCCGGAGGGCAGCATGCGACGCCAGGCGACCAACACCCGGTCGAAGAGTTCATCGTTTTGTGTGAGCGTGTAATCCACCATCAGGTCAGCCAGGCGGTGTTGCTTCGTCTTCGCACGCTCGAGCGCATTCAAGCGATGAATTTCCAGGATGTGTTCGCGCAGTCTGGAGATGGTTGAGCTGTCGTTGAGGTGCTTCATGAACGCCGCGAACGCCGCTTTGGCTATCACTGGGGGCTCTGCGTTGTGAGCCCCCCTGTGTTGAACGACACAGAACTCCCATGTGCTTTCGTCCTCGATAGCGGCGTGACACAGCCTGATTTCTGCGGTCGACAGGATTCTGCCCTCTTCGGATATGTTCAGGATGTGGGTCTGCGACGTCAGGCAGACCGTCGTATAGCTGGCGACACAATGGCTCATGACCTGCCCGGTGCGGACGAGCTGGGCGACGGTCGTCAGGAATTCAAGGTCCAGACCCTCGAAGGATGTACGCGGAAGAAGGGGGAGCCACTCCGATGAGTGCTGGCTCAGTCGCTCGTCATCAAGCAGCCGGGTGGCCTCCGCAACGGCCGAGTTCGTCGCGTCCACTATCGAACTCGCCAGGCGCTCGTATCGTGTCGTCAGCTCCATGGTCTCACCGATATCCCGTGGTGACGCCAGAATTCGGATCGCCGGCTCCGAAACATCCGAGAAGGTCGCTGGCACATAATACAGGCCGCGGTACTCGAGAGCGGGTCTCGTTTCAGGAACGATGTCGCCGAATTCTACAGCGCGTCCATTGCATATCAGCATGCTGATATCCGGAAGGGCCTGGAGCCCCTCAACGAACAGGTTCACGTTGGCAGAAATGAGTGCCGGCGGCATCAGGCGCAACATGACGAGGCGACCGAGCGTGAAGAAGGCCCTGCGGCAGTCATTGACATCGGCCGTCAATGCACGCTCGACCCCCCGGGCATACGAGTGTCCAGACCATCCCTGGTTCTTGAACGACGCGCAATTACGGACTCTGTCCGACGGGAATCTCGCCCTGAGGTCCTTCCAGTAAGTGCTGGAGCGCCCTTTTGATGGCTTGGGCAGGCACATTGAGAATGGCTGTTTGTCATGCCGGGATAGAGTCATGTGGCAGACCATCTCTGCGAAGGCCATATGCCGACGTGTCGGGACGCATTCCGGCGGGAGGTTTTGCAACTGCTTGTAGAAGGGCAGGTTGAATGGCTCGACACATAATCTGTCGTACAGGGTTCCGCGGCAGACAAAGAGCCCCCGCGCCGCGCGGATCAGCCACTTCGGCGCATCTGATGCCCGGGACAGGCTTTCGGCAACCGGTTCGCCGGCGTCAATCCGACGAATGAGGTCGAGAGCAACCGGGGCATCCTGAATGGGTTTGCCGGCCGACTCCGTCAGGGCGATCTGGAAGATACCTGCGAACTCAGGGTAGAGCGCGCAAAACTGCATCCTTCTGTTGGCCGTCTGGGGGTCAGGGGCGAAATTCAGGGCCGTATAGATGCTTTGTGTAGAGGCGAGAGATTTCCTCGCCACAGACATGACTTCGGCGGAGAGAAAGAGACTGCGGAACGACAGGATGTTCCGGAGCATGACCATTCTGACGCTGACTCCAATCAGCCCCATGATGCGGTAGGCTGCCTTGTCAGGCTTGATGGTTTCATTGCTGAGGAAACCATCAGCAAGCGGGGCACCGGTCCTGTCTATGCTCCTCCCAGCGACCGACAGCTGGTCAAACCAGCTGATGATTGGGCCGCCATAGATGGGTAGATGCGGGGAGAAAAAATCCTCACCCCTGGTGGTACAGAGCGTATGGCGGTGTAGGGCGGGCCGGCCTTCAGGCTTCGCGGTAATGGCGCAGTCATGAAGCAGTTCGGCTGCGACAGGGTCCTCGACCAGCCCATGCACATACTTTCTGCGCCATCCCAGACAGGACCGTTTGTCCGACATGAGACGGTCAACCTGTGCTCCGGTCAGCGCGACGACCTCAAAGTCAAGCAGGCTATTCCAGAGCATGACCGAAAGCCCACAGAGTCCGACATAGCGCCACCTGGATCCCTCCGGGGCGCGAAAGACCACGGGATTGATGAACGCTGCGACCATCAGCATATAAACAAGGAATTCTCCGGGATGACTGTGCCCGGATTCCAGTGCGGGATTCCCTGGCTTCAATCCTGTCTTCAGATGTGGCTTTCCGCCCCAGACCATATGGGCGTATTCCTCAAGTGTCTGGATACGGTTGTCCGGACCGACATACCGCGCATCCGGACCGGAGACGACCTGAATCTTCTCAAGACGGCAGGGGAATATGGAGGTGTCATCAACAATCATGCGCAGTATCCATCGAAGTCTTTTTTGTATAAACGTCTCATTTTGTGCGGTCAACCAACGGGGCAGAAGATGATTATCTCTCTCTGGACGGAGAGCCTTGGAGTCGGAAAATGCCTCGCTGCGGGCCATCTTCTGATGTCCGGAAGGTTGCGTAAAGACATGATGGAGATATGTGAGCGCCCGTCTCCTGCCGCTGTCCCCCACATGACAGGCAGCGCACTGGCGGCGACCGATATGCTACTGCATATCCTGGTCTCCCGGGAGTTCAGGCGGAGCGTTGAAGAGGGCGACCGGAAACTCATGGTCAGGACCTGCTCTCCTGACATTCACGCGGGCCTGTCTTTGGTGATGTCATGTCGGAATCCCGATATCAGCCTGCCCGATAACCTCACTAAGGATTGTCGCAAGACAGCCAATAAAATCAGGATGTTAACTGGGTGTCTTCATACGACACTTTCGCTGGAACACATGCGCCACGTCAATTTGTATGAGCATCCAGATTACTGGCGGCATCCGCAATATGTGGTGTCAGTGTGCCGCGGGAGGCGTCGCCGGATGAATGACAGCCAGACTCATGAGACTCGTCCGTTCACCCGGAGCGCGCCTTTGGCTCTCACGAGCCACGGCGCAGTATTCCCTGGCACGGGCGATGCAGCCAGCCTTGAGGCGGCCGAGGACAAGGACCAGGAAAGGCGATGGGGGCCATAATCCCAGGACGTCGATGGTGAAGTCCGGGTCGCCGGAAAGTGCGCTGCCATTTATGGAAAATCGCATCCCCTGTAATCTGATATATCAAATATGTCCTTTGTGTTTTTCGTGTTTTATGGCATGGTCTTCGAGGACACAGAAGGGATTAAGACCATGCCGCAGCCCGCGACTTCGAAGTGGTATTATCGTGATGATTCCTCCAATTCCGACAAGGAGTACAACATCAATCTGGTCGAACGCGATGGTGGCTGGATGGTTGAGTGTTTCTATGGCCGGCGCGGCCATTGCACGTCGCAGACGAACAAGACCCGGGCACCCACGACGTTCGAGGCAGCAGAAAAGGTCTACGAGAAGCAATGTCGTGAGCGGCTCGCCAAGGGGTATCAGCTTGTGGGAGGTGAGAATGCCCCGCCCGTCGCCGCGCCGCCACGTGAAAACACCGGCCTGATGCCACAGCTCCTCGACGCCTGGCCGGAGGGCCAGGACGTTGAGCCTTTGCTGGGAGACCGTGCGCATGTCGCGCAGGAGAAATTCGACGGCGAGAGGTTGATTGTGAAGCGCGACGGCGCTGAGTTTGTCTTCTCCAACCGGCGCGGAGTGCGTCTGCCGGAGGATCCGGCTGTAGTGGGCGCCTTGATGGCGTCCCCGGCCCGTGATTTCGTGCTTGATGGGGAGAAGATGTCAGACGGCCGTTTCATTGTCTTCGACTGCCTGTCCCACAATGGAACCGACCTGCGCGACTCCGCCTTCATCTACCGCTACAATATCCTGAAGCGGATGTTCCCTGGCGAGGTCGGGGTTTCTGGACTCACGGTCGTACGGGCACCGCTTGCGACAACGGCGCCGGAGAAACGCGCGCTCTATGAACGCGTCAAGAATGAAGGTGGAGAAGGCGTCGTTTTCAAGGGGGGTGGCTCCCGCTACAGGGCGGGCAAGAACCACTTGAACCAATTCAAGGTGAAGTTCTGGAAAGACTGCTCCTGCATCGTGACGGGTATCAACCTGCAGTCGAGTGTCTCCCTGGCAATGCTTTCCCCGAGGGGGCGCGTGTCCGTCGGCAATGTGACGATCCCTCCAAACCACCCGACGCCTCAGATCGGCAGCATCGTTGATGTGCGGTACCTCTACGCATACCGTGGCGGCAGCCTTTACCAGCCCGTCTATCGCGGCGTGCGCAGTGATGTGGACGAGAGTGACTGTCTTCTGCACACTCTTTCGTTCAAGAATGAGTCGCCTCCGGATGCACCGAAAGTGGCGGCCGCCGATCCGGCTGTCGTGAAACCGGAACAGCAAAAGAACGCCGAAAATGGTCGCGCCCGGGCGCGTCGTCAGAAGGAGCTTGAGGCCGAAGACAGCGCACCAATCCTGGACTTCTGACCATCAGGCCGGTGCCATTCGAAAGACCATGGCACCGGCGAAAAACACCTCGTATCCCTTGCCTTTCTGCATATTTCCATTATGGTCTTTGGGACTGTCAACGGAGAGATGCAATGGTCCATATCAACCATGAGACTTTAGGCGATGAGCATCATCACCCACTGTCTGGTGATTTGCGTGGGTCGGCATTCCTGCACAGGATGGCTCCCCTGGCTGCCGCGGACCTTGATGAAGCCAAGGCGATGAAAAATGTCGCCGTCATCATCAATGACCGTCCATGGGACACCATCTTCAATGCGAGCGGTGTGGTCCGCTCGGCCGTCCTGACTGGCGGGCAGGCGTGTGATGCCGGGTTGCTTGAGGGAAAATACCTGGACATCGTGGACCGCCTGGACAGGCCCGTTTTTTTTGAATCGCGCGGTCATGTTTCCGAGTTTGAAACAGCGGTCTTCGACAGGCCGTTTGGCCTTCTGCCGCTCTATTTCTTCAAGGCCACCCCACGTCTCGCCCGCTATATTGACGTGGACGTTCTGATTCATGACATGCTCGTGGATATGGTGGAATATGAGACGAGTCACGGTCATATCGCGGCCGAATCTGTGTCATATCTTACTGCTGCTGCCTCGACCTTTCTCCGTCGCGTCTTCGGCACCTCTGAAGGGTTCAGGGCAGTGTCGTCCCTGCTCATTCCCTCAATCCGGCGCCTTCCGGGGAGGGCTGCCTTTCTCAAGGGTGTAGAAGACTGGCTGGCGTACCAGCCGGCTTCAAGCCCGGCACACGCCGACGGGCATATGACTCTTACGGCAGACGAATGGACTCTGGTCGCCTTTCTGCGGGGGAAGAATCTTTCATCACTGGGCCGACACGACCATGCGCTCGCCCTTCCTGTCGTCCGAAGCTACCGCATCGCCTGCCTTCAGGAGTCCGTCCAGATGCGTATGGCGGTCGCCTGAGATCCAGGATGCCTGCCCGTCTCTGGCGACCTGAAACGGGCAGGCAATTTTGCAACACAGGATTACACCAGTGTGGTCCTGATGTCTGGAAATCGTTTTTACAAATACTGAAATGCAAGTTGTCGGATATTTACTTGCACGAATAGAAATAACGGGTCTTCGTCCCTATAATGTGCCCGAACCTTACTTTCGTTCGGTGGATAGAAGACAATGTCATCATATCAAAAGTCTTTTGCAGCACTGGTTCTCCTGAGTGCATCGGCGCTGTCATGCGGTTCGGCTTTTGCGTCGACCGTGGCCGGCCCCTATGTTTCAGGCGGCGTCGGCTATGACCTGACGCAGACCCAGCATGGGCATTTCACTCCCGGTTCGGGCGCTGATGGCATGGGTGGCGGATCGGCGGCCTTCAGGCATCAGAACGGCTACACGGGTTTCGGCTCGGTGGGCTGGGGATTTGGCAACGGCCTGCGCGCCGAGGTCGAGGGTGCCTATCAGTATTCGCAGATGAACCATGTCAGTCATGCTGCCGCACCGGGCCGGACGGCCGGTGGCGACCAGACCTATGGTGGCCTGGTCAACGTCCTCTACGACATTGACCTCAAGCAGCATTTCGGCATCTCCACACCTCTGACGCCTTATGTCGGCTTTGGTGCGGGCTACATGTGGACGGATCTGCATGACCTTTCGACGGCCTACGCGAATGGTCTGAACACCCGCTGGAGCGGCCAGCGCGGCGGATTCGCCTATCAGGGAATTGCAGGTGTCGCCTACGATGTCCCCCAGGTCCCTGGTCTGGCCCTGACGGCTGACTATCGCATGATGGGGCAGACATTCTACAACGGTGCCTTCAATTCCGGCACCACGGGGAGCGGCGCATTTCGCAGCAGCCATGTCAACTACGACCCGCGTTTCAATCACCAGTTCACCCTGGGGCTGCGCTATGCCTTCGGGCGGTCTCCGAATCCGGAACCGTCTCCGCCGGCAACCCCTGTGCTCACACGGCCGCCCCTGCCCGTCTCTCGGACCTATCTGGTGTTCTTCGACAATGACAGCGCCGCGCTCTCCAGCCGGGCATCTCAGATTGTCGGGGACGCGGCGCGCACGGCCGAGAGCGGCGCGTCGACCAGTATCCACGTCAACGGCTACACGGACACCAGTTCCCTGCACGGCGGCGAACGCGGGCAGGACTACAACCGGGCCTTGTCCGAACGGCGCGCCCTTGCCGTCAAGGCTCAGCTGGTAAGGGATGGCATCCAGCCAGGCGAGATTGCGGTCCGCGGGTATGGCGAGACACATCCGCTCGTCCCGACGGGGCCGAATACGGTCGAGCCCCAGAACCGGAGGACCGAAATCATCATCGACAACTGAGCTGCTGATGTTCGCAGTCTGTTTGTAGCTGCACGAAACGAGAACGGACCGGCACCAGGAAACCGCCCCTGGCGCCGGTCCGGCTATGATGGGAAGAACCGGCAGGACTGGCATCATTTTCCCAAGACTTCAGAACTGCATCTACTAAAAAGCGCAGGATTTATATCGTCGGCTCATTGTCGAATGAGCCATGCTATTTGCAGTTCGTCACCCCGTTATTAACGACAACCAATAATAATCGTTAATTAGTACTCAGGTGTTGCGTCCGGTTGCTCTAGCGTTCGCCTGAATGTGTGAGGATTGGAAGATGGCTGTCTTCAAGGGGCTGGGACGGGACAGGCCGCCGTGGATGGTCCGGTGGCTGAGCAGGGTAGCGGCAGAGACGGATCCTGCCGATCTCCTCTCGTTGACTGATGCCCAGCTTCTTGAAGTCGTGGATTTCCTGGAAAAGTCTTTCTCTGACCGGGATCCCTCCGCTCTGGACCGCCTGACCTTCAGCGGCGCGTGTGTCTTGTACGAGACCTTCAATCCATCCGCCCACTCCGCCCCTCTGCCCGGGCTGTCGAGCTGCCCGTTGAGGGATGGGTCAAGGTGGGTTCTGGCCGAAGGAGGGAACGGCCTACAGTCGCTGTTCGGGCAGCGGTTCAGCCTGGCAAGGCTCGATGCTGATGATGCGCTTTATGTCCTGAAAGACCATTTGGGTGGGACACACGCCGCGGTGGCTTATGGTCGTTCGAGCAGGAGAATTCACAGCGTCGCCTGCCTCCCCGCCATGAGGAACAACCGGCGCTTCACCTCTGCTTTCATCACGCTGGTCGACAGGCTTCGTCCGGCAGCCGTCGCCGACGCCCATATGGCCGACGCCTGCTACGTGCGCGTCAATTCAGGTCCGCCACAGTGTGTGGCGCTCAGAAGCATGGCCGGCTTCCTGCGGCCCGGGGACACCCTGCAAGGCGAGCTGACCTATAGTGGACGGATCCGGCCCGAGCTGCCTCACGGACTGACCATCATGGGCAGTCTGCGGATGATGGACATCGACGCGCCAGTCTCCCTGCCGGCCGACCTGAAGGTCGATACGATGACAGTGAGGAATGTGCCTAAACTACGCAGCATTCCCCTCGACCTCAGGTGCGCGGCTCTGGCTGTCGAGGGGGCGGACATCCGGTCCGTGCCCGCCCTGGGCGGCCTGCAATCCCTGGAGGTGAAATCATGCGTCCAGGTACGTGACATCAATCTGTGCGCGAGCAGCCTGCGCCAGGTCGCCCTGTCGGACTGCCCCATGCTGCGGCGGGTCAGAGGAGGTGGAAATGTTGACATGCTTGTGCTTGAGAACCTGCCGCAACTGCGCAAGCTTGATGACGCCTTGTCGGTGATGTCCGGCGTCCGCATGACTTCGATGATGCTGTCGCACATGCCGAATCTGGGGCAGGTCCAGCTGGCATCCTTCACAGCATGCGTCTTCCCGCGCAATATCGCGCTCGACCGCAGTCGCATGAGTTCCCTCTCGATAACGGACTGCCGGGGACTGTCGGGGATTTTCATCCGCAACAGCAGGATCCGCACGCTTGCCGTGGCCGGCGCTCCGGAGATGTGCAGGCTTGACGTCGGTCTGACGGAGGATGCTTCGGTTTCCATCAGCCGTTCGCCGTCCCTCAGGCGTCTGGCCCTGCCCCAGACGCTGGGGTCCCTCTCCCTGACGGGCTGTGCGGCTCTGCAGAGTCTGCGGCTACCCAGGCTGAATGTGCGTCACAAGCTGACACTCAGGGACTGCCTCAATCTTCAGGAGCTCCCGGCGCGCCTCTCTGCCGATGACCTTGTCATCATGGAATGCCCAAGCATACGGAACTGGTCGACTCAGGTCGCCATCTCGAACACCAGCCTCGTCTGGAGCAGCCCCGTGCCGGAAGGATGGCCTTCGCCTTCGACAGTCCCCGTCGATCCGGCGACACATGACCCCGATGAGGCAGCAGGGCCGGTAGCCGGCCCGAAACTGTGCATGTAAAGTCCAGTGATGCTAAACTGAATGCCGATATCAGGCAGGGTCTCCCGTTATGAACACGTCTTCCGCTCTGAACTTGGTTCCGCGGCGTGAGCATCGTCGCTCCGGTCTTGGTCTGCTCGAGATGCTTCTTGTCATGGCCGTCGCAGCCCTCATTCTCGGCGCTGTGATGCGCTTCTACAGTGATGCATCGAGCAAGCATGATGCCAATGAAACCGTGGCTGAGGTGGTGCAGCTCGTCAGCGTGGTGCACCAGGTCTACGGGGGGCAAAGGGACTATAGCGGTCTGACGACGTCGAGCATGCTCGCGACTGGTCTGTTTCCCAAGAAGTACCTTTCATCCGATGGCAGCACCATTGTAACGCCGGGCGGTGGAATCATTCTCGGGCTGAACGGGACCGCAAATCCAGGGTCGGTCATCAATTTCTGGATCTACGGCGCCTCACGGACCACGTGCATTGAAATCGCGACGGCGGACTGGGGGGACATCCTCGAAGACCGCAACATCAACGGCAACTCTTATTCGCACTACGTTTTCTCTCCTGTCCAGGCTAACGAAATGTGCCTTGATGGCAATTCCAACCAGATAGGCTTCAATTTTTACTGACGGTGGCAGGCGCATTCTCAGAAGCCACGCCCTTCGAGGCCGACGGATTTTCGGTCCCGATGCCATATGCCCCCACCGAGCCTTCTTCCGTCCTTTGCTGGAAGGATACGATATACTTTCCCTTGATAGGGCGTGTCGTGACCGGCTTTCCGTCGGCATAGACCTGTCTCGCCTTCATGGGCAGCGGCGCGTCCACCCACCCTTTACCACGGCGTGTCAGCACATGGCGGAGGCCGTCACCTCCCGGCACACTCTCCAGGGTAATGACGGTCGTGTCGCTGGGATGGACAGAGAACGGGGAGGCGCGTCCCGGGGCCAGGACCAGCTCCTCCAGAAGCGGAGACGAGAAATCATGGTCCATGATGGTCCGCCTGGCCAGCGTGTAGGATATCTCGGGTTTTCTGCTTCTGGCATAGGCCAATGAGATTCTGACAGTCTGCAGATCCAGATTTTTCATAAACATGAGGCGCGCGACCTCATAGCCCGTAATGATGATTCTTTGCGTGCCATAGTCCGTGTCCAGCGGCGCCCCCGCGCCGCGCCGACAGACGATGGAAGCGATGGCTCCGCCCTCGCCCAGCTCCAGCGTGCAATCCGGTTTCAGGACAATACGGTCAATATCGAGCATCCTGTCCATTGGACGCGTATCTCCGACTTCGACGCTCACCCGCACGGACGGATCAGCCGTGCCGGGCCGCCCCTCCCCGTCTCTGGACCAGGCGCTCCCCGTCAAGGCCATGACAAGCAACGCGGTGGTGAATCCAACATGGCATGACCGGTAGACCAAAGGAGTAACCCCAAGACGTTGACGAAAATACACAGGAAAGCTAACACTTTTATCAACAATGGTCTATCTGGAGTTATCCGATGAGCGAGACGGTCAAGCGTATCCCCGTGCCCGGGGCCCTTCTTGAGCGCGAGGCCCGTCTTGCCGCATTGTCGCAGGCCTACCATGCCGACAACACGCCTCTGGTGGATGATGCGACGTATGATGGGCTCGTCATCCAGCATCGGGCCGAACTGGAGGCTTTCACGGCGGCGGGCGGCTCTTTTGAGAGCGCCGTGATGACTGCCGTGGGCGCGCCTGTTCCGTCCGGGGTCGCGGCTCGGCGGCACTCTGCGCCCATGCTCAGCCTGGATAACACGTTCGATGCCGCAGGTGCGGTACAGTGGATGTCTGCCCGCGCGCCACTCGAGGCATGGTGTGCCGAGCCGAAAATAGACGGCCTGTCCGTCGCGCTCGTCTACCACCACGGCGGTCTCGTGTCTGGCACAACGCGCGGTGACGGAGAGACTGGCGAGGATGTCACGGCGAGCGTGATGATGATTGCCGACATCCCGAAGACACTGACCTGGGATGGTCCCGTGCCTGCGCGCCTCGAAATCCGTGGTGAAGCCTATATGAGCAAGGCTGACTTCCTCGCCATCAACGCCGTGCGGGCGGCGCGCGGCGAGGATCTTCTGGCCAACCCGCGCAACGCCGCAGCCGGGACCCTTCGTCTCCAGGACCGGGTCAGACTCTCGGAGCGCCCCCTGTCGTTCTTCCCGTGGGGATATGAGCCTGCCGGAACGTCGAAGGACTGTGTTTTTCATTCCCAGAGCGCCTTCATTGATGCGGCGCGTGGCATGGGGTTTACCGTTCCAGATGACCGTGAGCGTCTCCGGCCCGGCGACCTCCGCTCGCCGGACGACATCGAGGAATTCTATGCCAGGCAGAATGCCGGCCGGTCAGATTTGCCCTATGATGTCGACGGCATCGTGCTCAAGGTGGATGACCTGGACAAGTGGCCCGTGATGGGCACGACGGCCCGGGCGCCCCGCTACGCAGTGTCCCTCAAATATCCGGCACAGACCGCCATCACCGTCCTGCAGGCCGTCACATGGCAGGTCGGACGCAGCGGGATCCTGACGCCCGTCGCGGAGTTGCAGCCTGTCGGGGTCGGTGGGGTCATCGTTTCGCGAGCCACCCTGCACAATCTGGATGAAATCCGCCGCAAGGGTTTCGCCATCGGTGACCGTGTCGAGCTTGCACGCTCGGGCGATGTCATCCCCAAGCTGCTTGGTGTCGTCGAGCAGGCAGACGGGCGGACAGAGATCCTCCCGCCGGCTGCCTGTCCCTGCTGTGGCAGCCTGGTGGTGGACATGTCCTGCACGGGGGGCACGCGCTGCATGGCCCAGCGGGTCGAGCTCCTGGGGCATGCCGTCAGCCGCGGCGCGCTCGATGTCGACGGGCTGGCCGCCAAGTCCATCCAGGCCCTTGCGGAAGCCGGCCTCCTGACGGATGTGGCATCAGTCTTTCGGCTGCATGAGCATGAGGACCGCATCCTGGCGCTGCCGCGCATGTCAGCCCGTACGGTAGGGAAGCTCCTGGACAGCGTGGAGCGCGCCCGACAGACAGAACTCTACCGCTTCATCTGGGCGCTCAGTATCCCGGACGTCGGGGAAGAAACGGCAAAGTCGATGGCTGCGCGATATCGCACCCACGAGGCATTCCTGTCCGACATCCGGGATTTCGCATCCGGGGCGCGGGATGCCTCCGACACCCTTTCGGATCTCGAGGGAATGGGGAGAATACGGGCCCTGAAAATTGCCGCCTGGTCGCGGACCGGGCTGACAGGCGCGCTGGATCTTGCCTCGCTGCTGCGCATCGCCCCGCTGATCGACCAGGCGCCATCCGATGGCGTGCTGAGTGGTCAGGTCGTGGTCTTCACGGGAACCTTCCGGGTAAACCGCGACACCATGAGCCAGTATGCCCGGAAGCTCGGTGCGCGGTGCGAAAAACGCATCACCGGGCAGACGACTCTGCTCGTGGCAGGAGAAAAGGCCGGCTCGAAGATCCGAGCGGCCCAGGAGAAGGGCATCGAGACGATTGACGAGGCGACCTGGTTCACCCGCTTCGGGGAATGACGTCGCACTCACCCGGGTCCGGCATGCCGGACCCGGCTTCCGGATGGGTCGGCGCCAGTGTTTGACGGTCTGGAATTTTCCTTGATTATTAGTGGGATGCGGGCGTTCGGTCATGTTATCCTTTGCGCCATGCGCGCATAAGGTGAGTGGCCATGCCCCTAATCTATCGGAAAGACCTTCCGGACTCTGTCATCACCCTGTCCCTGTCGGGCGGGGCGGCAGGGGTCGGGAGTGTCAGCGGCGAGGATAGCCACTATGTGATTTCGGCCGAAATCGAGAAGGTTTCGGGGCGTCGATTTGTCACCACCGACCTGGAGGGGCTGGACGATTACTTCCCCTGGCTGACGGTGATGGCCCCCTTGCAGAACTGTCATGCCGAGACGGGCGAGCCTCTCTATGCCCTGGACAATGGCTGGTATTGGGCAGGTGGGTCATCCATGAATGGCGAGGGCGCCGATCAGCCGCCCAATGCAGCCATTTTGCAACGCACGCTCAGGATCCCATTGGACGTGGCACAGGGAATCGTCGTCAACGTCATGGCCGGCGTGCTGGCCCAGGACCAGTTCAACGCACTGGTCGACCGCTTCGTCCGTCCACTGTGGCGCCGGGACGCCATGACGGGGAAGAGCATGGTGGAAGACCTTGTTCGGCAATATCGTCCGCCGCCGTCGGCTGCCGACCGAAACGATATGTCTCCTCAGACGATTATCCCGCAGGCCTTTGTGATGCCGATGATGGCAATGGCCGCATAGGTCAGCACCAGTATCCTGTCCAACATGACCTGCCGCGCGTCGACCCAGGCCTCGATGCGCTCTCGCACGCCAGGCCGGCAGCCTGTGCCGCCCATTCCTTTCGAGACGGCGGGTTGCGGGAGGTAGCAGGTCGGGTGTGCGCTCATGATTCCGTCTTTCGGCAAGGGATTCTGCCGTCGCAAGGTGTTCTGTTCGGGTGCTGCGTCACTCCTGACTCCATGGGGCCCGGAGAACGGAACCGGTGCTGAGGTCATAGACCCGCTCGCCAATCAGGTTTACGGCCAGGTTCAGTGTCATCATGAACAGTGCCGTTGCCACCCCGTGGGATGAAGCCGGCGTGTCGGCAGGGAGCACATCCGTCTGGAGAAAGGCTGTCACCGCTCCGGTGTGGCTGAATAACGTCGTCCAGACATCCGCCATCAAGGCAACGGTCAGAACGGGAATTCCGTCCAGCAGGAATGTGGCGAACCGCCCGCTCTTCTGAACGACCTTCCTGAGGTCGTTCATGGCCATTGACTGGCCTGGCACCACCTTGTCGTAGGATGCGATGATGTAGCCAGCGAAGGCCATCGGCATAAAAGCGTACAGGACGAATCGCCTTTTCGATAACCGCAGTTGCATAACGATTCCTCATTTGCGCGCGGAGGACTGCTCCACGGTCATGTGCGACAGACCATAACCCCAATTCGACTTGACCGCCATAATCGGAAAGCCGTTAAATGAACAATCCGCTTTAAGCCATAGACTGTTGACACCATGCACCCTAGCCTTGAACGCGTAAAAGGACTGGTTGTGAGCCTCGGCAGGGTCGTTGTGTCAGATGGTCGCAGCGTTCTCCAGCACATCGAGATCGACACGGCGCGTTATGGGTCTCTGCTCCTGCAGGACGTGACTGTTGGACCGCATTGCGGCGGGGTGCTCACGCTCGGCAATGTCTGTGAGCTGACCTTCATCAGGACCACGAGTCCGGGCGGACGGACCCTGTTTGGGCTGGTGGCCTGCTACGAGGTCCAGCACGACCTGCTTTTCGAGGACATCAGTTACTGGGTTGCCTACGGTGAGAAGCTGTCACAACGTCTGGTTGACCATGGGGTCAGGCTCGCGCTGTTCTCGGTCGTCCTTGTCGGCCTGCTTTCCCTTCCTGTCTTCATCTTCCTGTTCCGCTCCGTTCGGCGTTTCCCAAGCGAAACCGCCATGGAAGAGGCTGTCGACTGCGAATCATACATTCCCGAACCTGTCAGCAGCAGGCGCGCCTACATCTATCCCGAGGCGTGGGTGGAGGCTGCTGCGCGCCAGGCGGATGGAGGCGCGCCCGCGGGGCCAAAGCTGCATATTCTTGAAGGTGGACAGACGCGGGGCCCTTCCTCCCTCAAAATCGAGATCCTCCGGGTCGCGCCGGAATTCGACCCTGTCCTAATGGGAGATGACCAGGACATCGCGGAGGCGGCCTGAAAGGGCTCTTTATCCCGCCCCTCCACCCCGCCCCATGCGAGACGCGCGTCTGCCTCAGGCCGCGACACAATCGCTGGGCAGTCTCTCCAGCGCCGTCGAGGCACATTCATCAGGCGACATTCCGCTCGCCATCGCGGCGTAAAAGCTGGCGCGGACGACTGCGACAATATGGGCAACCTCCCACATGGCATGACGGCCGCCCTGGCAGCGTCGGGCCTTTGGCCGTTGCGGAAGCACGGGCAGGGTCAGGGCCTTGTCCTCTGCCTTCGTCTGGCAGACGCGCCATGCAGACATGTAGTCCAGTTTTTTGGCGAGGGTCATGGAAGAAAATACGGCTTCCGCCTGGTGGCGCGGATCGCTCAAGACGACAGTCCTCGTTATGGTTTATGGAGAGCTCAAGTGTTTTTGCCGAAAACGACTTCTTTTGTCAACGTGGCTGTGTCTGGCAGACCGCGAAAACTGAGACCACATTCCTGTGCGATGTCACATTCCAGCTTCGAATTCTGAGGCTTAGAAGACCACGAAGCATAAATTCCCGGGGGCTGCCACCGGGATGAAGAGGGGAGCCTATAGAGCACCCTCGCGCGCTCGGCAAAAGCCGACCATCTTTGCGCCTGTCATGGTTGTTGTAGGCCCGATAGGATCCAGTTCCCGTCCAGCCCAGCGCGGTGCCATGGTCGCCGGCCCCGGTTGTCCGACCCGGCCAGCTTCGCCACAATGTGCGTTCCCTCTCCCCTACCCTTCAGAGTGCTACCGTGGACGACAGAAACCGCAGTTACCTCACCATCCTGCAGGAGGCTGAGCTCCTCGCCATGGGTCCGGACGCTGTCGCGGACTTTCTCAAGTCGCGCGCGGAAGCGGGGCATGGCGAGACCGACCATGTGTATGCCCTGACCGAAGAACGCCTTCGGCACCGCAATCATCCCCGGATCACCCTGGCGTTGGCGCGCTATGCTCAATATCTGTCGACCGTAAAGCCTCTGTTCACCCTGGCGCCCGCCGCATCACCAGTCCGACTGGCCATTCTCACCAACCGTGCCATCGCTGGCGACCCGTTCTGCCTCGACAGCCTGTTCGACGGCCGTGACCAGGCTGCCGCGTGGCTGATGCGGGCTTTCCGGGCCGAAATCGACGCCCTGTTCGAGAATGAGGCTGTATCCCCAGACTTCTGGGCTGACGTCCTGGTGCGGCACAACGCCTGGGCCGACATCGGGGATGCCACACTTCAGCTGGTTGTAGCCGCGCTAAGCCGCAACCCAGGGCTGCTTGGAGGCGCCTCGGCGCCAGCAGGGTCGTATGCAGGTCGCTCCTGGGCCCGCTTCGCCGGGGTGGCATGGTCACTGGCAAGACGACTCGATACGACGCCAGAGTGGGCCGGCGTGCTGTCACGCTTTCTGATGAGGATTGCAGATGGTCCCAGCGAGGGCCCGGGAGATGCCCTTGAGATGGTTCGGCGCTGGGTGTCGGACAGTCCGCTCATCAGGGAGGAGGAACTCGAGAAGAACGAAACTGGCGTTCTGGGCGACTACCAGCGCATGCGATGCGCTCTTGGCCGCCAGTCTCTGATGCATTCACCTGCGATTCTAAACCGGCTCCTCGATGATGATGACATTGCGCTGAGCATGGCGGCCGCGATGAATGGCATGCTGACGGCAGGACAGGTCCGGCAACTGACGGACCGCGGCGGCCCACTTGCAGTCTTCTACCTGTCTCACAACGGCAATGTCTGGGCTGCACCGGAAACCCGGGATGCCCTTGCAGCTGCAGCACAGGACTGCGTGGGCCCCCTTGAATGGGTCCAGCATCATCATCTGTCCGCCGGACAGAAGGTTTGTGCCGAGCGGATGGTTGGTGGCTAGGCTTCAACGAACTCCACGTCTATCGGTTCTATCGGTTCTCCCTCCGTACCGCGGTTCACCTTCTCGATGATGAACCGCTCCCGGTAAAGGTAATGCGCCGCTTCACAGACATTCGACATGATGTAGGCGTTGAACCCGCCACCCGCGACCGCTCCAACGGCGGGGACGACCTGGGCGAGTTTGGCCTTCGTGAGCCTTATGCCAAGCGCCTTGAAGAGCTCCTGCAGCATTTTGACGAAGGCATTTCTCTCAAGCTCTTTCCAGGTCGCGCGCCGCCCTATTTCGCCGGATATTTTTGTCAGGTGCACCATCGCTGCTGCCTTGGAGGCGTCAGTCGGGCTTAACGCCATACTCATGACGCTGAGGATGTAGATCCGCTCCTTCTGGAGGTCTACATCGAAGCCATGGTAGGTCGCATACTCACCTATGGCCCGGAGGCAAGCTCCGAAAAAAACTGGGATGTCAACGACGAGACCGGGTGCGCCAACGAGACCGGTTCCAGCGCCTTCGAATGCAACCAAACCAATATATTTTGTGGAAAGATACCCTACGGTCTTGTCGACCTGCTCAAGGTCGAGATCCGCGATATCTTTCAGACCGTGCACCTCGTGACCGTCATCCCGATATTCCTCGAAGATGGCATCCGCTCGCACTGTGAACTGTGCCGCATCGTTTGCCAAGGTCATGCAGCCCTGTGCGACTTTTTGAAGGACTTCTCCCAGATATGGGGTCTCCGATATCTTCTGTCCCACCCAATCAATGGGTTCGTTGATTGTTTTGACAATCGACCGAATCCAGGACGACGGCGGATTTCTCCACTTATCAATTTCTTCGAGAGCGTGCCTCTCGTAGTCGGATAGCTTCTCGTATTGGGCGGTCGTCATCGGCGTCTTCCAGTTTCAAAAGGGCCACGCCTTCCTATAGAATGCATTCACTGTTCGTAACAATAGCCCGCGATGCATGACCGCAGCATCGTGGGCTATTGTCGACATCTCAACCGAACTTCTGTTTCAGATGCTCATACTGCTTGCGCTCACGCAGCTCGGCATCTTTTTCGGCCAGTCGTCGGCGCTCCGTTTCAAGGGCTCGCTGCCTCTCCTCTTCCTCACTGGCATGGGCTTTGGCCCTTTCATCCAGGACACTTTCGAGGCTGTTATTCTCCTGGAGGATGTCCTTCCAGGAAAGCGTGCCCTCTTCACTGACATCGCCTACGCTGCACCCACGGCGATACTCCGTCCACTTCCAGCGGACATGCACGCCTGTCCCCCCGACGGAAAGATCCATGATGTCCTTGCCATCCAGTGCAGGCAGGATCTGCTCGAGAAGATGCTGCGCGAAGTCGCGCTGCCGGGACGTGTTGCGTAATCTCGGCTCGCCGTACTCATCGAAGAACGCAGAGGCTTTCGACTCATACTGTTCGTTCGCCCAGATCTTCGCCACGCGACGGAGCTGATAGAGATTGTGTGCCTGGACACGCAGGGACTGGCTCTTGAATCCAAAGTCCATCTTGTGGCGTCGGGCTTCACTCTCAAGGTGTCGGATATGCGTCTTCCAGGCGTCGACGAACTGTAGGTAGCTTCCATAATCCGTGGCCGGAATCTGCCCGCGCAACCACGCGGCGTCTTCGGGGGCGCGTGCGTCAAGCATACGGTCCCCCCGGGATAGCGAGAGCGCCAGTGTGTGGATGTCGATTGTGGACGTCATGGGAATGGTTCCTTCGAGGTGAGAGGTCTAGTGCTTTGAGTTGTGGTTGGCCGTCGGTGGCCCGGCCAACACGTCCTTGGGGGCCATGGCCTTGATGACCTGCTGCCCACGCTTCAGGAGGTGCTTGGACTTGATTTTGAAGCTGTCCGATTCCAGGCCACCGAACATCTCCGCGTTCGCATGCACCTCTGCCAGGGCCGTCAGCAGGAGGGTCGGCGCCTCGGGGCGGGCGGCGAAGGCGTGGACGCCGTCTGCCTTGAGAAGGTGCGCATCCATGTCCATGGCCATCAGGCGGCCGACCTGCGGCACGCCGCCGAGACGGTCCCAGACGGCTTCGCTCGCGGCGGCGTGCCCGGGATAGTGCCGCCGGCCGTCACCCCCGGTCACAGCCACGAACGGCTTTCCGCAGTCATGGTAGACCTGATAAAGTGTCACCAGGTTTTCCGGCATGAGGCCTTGCAGCAGGTGGGCATTGTGAGCCCACGCGGGGATGCGCCATCCATCCGGTAGCGGCGTGTTGCCCTCAATGACACCTCTGAGCATGAGGTACGCGCGTCGGACCCTGATTCCATGCTGCAGGACATTGATGCCCCTGGCCTGCTCGCACCCCTTCATCGCCTTGATGACCTGCGACAGGGTGAGTGTGCCGGGAATGTTCGCTGTCATGGCGCGCATCATCATTTCACCACCTGGAATTTCTTGGTGATGGCGCGCATGGCGCTGCGCGGAGCCGGTCCGATAGCCAGCGCTGTGACGACGGGACTGCCATCAAAATGCGGCAGCATCACATGCCCGCTGTCTTCGAAGAGCGCGCACGGAAGACCTGCCGAGACAGCCTGCTCCCGGGCAGCCTCGAGATGGCGAACCGTCGGCGCGCGCAAGGTCACGACAGAACCCGCACTGTGACAGCCGAGGAACTCGTCCATACGTTCGGGGTGGTGCTTGATGAACTGAAGGAGTGACAGTCGCCCGGCATGGGTGGCCTGCGCAGCCAGCTTGCCGCTGGACATCTGCAGGTCATCTCTCACAAGTATGTATGTGTAGAGAAGGTCTTCGGGGACGTATGCATCGCCGGATCGGCGTGCGTCTTCGACAATGGAAGAGGTCGTGTGTTGGTGAGGCCGATAATTACTCGGCGCGGACATCCCGCTGTGGTCAGTCTCGGGTATTCATGAAGCGTCTCCTGAATGTAGCGAACCAGGTCCCGTCAGGGAAAATCTGGCGCAATGGACGGGATTCGAACCCGCGACCTCCCTGTTGACTAGACAGGACGCTCGGCCATCTGAGCTTCCAAAGCGTGAGTTATTTTATTGCATGGTCTTGGTGTCGTGTAAAGCCCCCATTTCAGATCCGTCTGTTGTGCGGCTTCGCACAATCAGCGCCTTACATCTTGAGGTGGGACGCCCGCTCTTCGGCGATGTCCGGCTGTTCTGCCGGATGGATTTCACCGAGGGATATCCGGCGTGCCAGATTCTGGCTTGCGGCGTCGTCATAGGCCTCGGGCGGGAAGACGATTCTGGGTGGCTCTCCGCTTCGCAGTTCCGCGATGCGCAGGGCGACACGCTTGCGGTTTTCGTCCGTTGCCATCTGCTTCTTCTGGCGCAGTTCTTCGGTCGCCGCGCGTTCGTTCTCGCCGTAGATGATGACCTGGGACGCATTGGAGATGACGTCCCGTACATGGGGTGTTTCGAGATATGACGTGATGCCGACGCCCCCTGTCGTCATGACCAGAGGGCACCGACCAAGGGCCAGCATCATGTCCAGGAGAGCCAGTGCGTTCAGCCCTCCCTCGACCAGGAGGACGTCATTATCCTCGCCGCCAATCATCATGGGGAAGGATTTCGACGAGTGCGGGAGGTCCTTCTTGTTGCCGATGTCGCCGTCACGGTTGAGGACACGGTCCTTGAAATACCGAACGGCGGCGTAGCGGACTTCCCTGGAGTTCATCCAGTCACGTCCGAGGAAGACGACCCCGTCCGTGATGAAACGCAGGGCGCCCTGGCGTCGTGCAAACTCGACAGCCGCCTCCGATACGCCGCGGGTCCGGGTGAGATAGTCCATGCCCTGCTTCGGCGAACGGGCATCGCTGGGTATGACCGGACGGGCGTTATCATCGGGAGCCGGCGGGGGATCGACTTCGGGCCGGGCCGACGGTGTTGTGACGAGGTTTCCGACAAGCGTCTCGATGGCGTCCAGGAAGGTTCCGCCCGTGACGCTCTGGACCAGCTGGATATTGTCACCAACAGGACCACCACCCCAGTCGCAGCTGAGCCATAGGCCGAGGCCAGGCTTGTAGTCGCTCCGGAAGTGGCCTTTGACCGAGATGTTTCGCCCGTTCCTGGATACCCTGACATTGGAAAAGTGCATTTTGAGAAATTCGGCCGGGGATACCCTCTTGGCCTCCGCGATATCATCCGAAGAGAGGCGGTTGGGATTGTCCTGCATGCTGGAAGACTCTCTGGAAGGGTGATTTTGCAGTGAGATGGACCTTAAGTTTAAGACCAGAAAATCACAAGAAACATAAGAATATGATTAGTCCTTAATTGACATTTGCCTACACCTGCATCAAAGTCGAAGCCGGATAATTAACCGGTGCACCGCCCCGCAATGTGGAGGGGACGCTCCTGATGAAAGTCAAGACCATGGTGGAATACAACGCAATCGAACGCGAATGGCCCATTCTCTCGGCTCCGTTCACGGCCGAGAACGGTTTGACTGTTGAGCCTATCGGCTCGGTCGAGGAAGGCGTCGAGGTCGGCACCACCCTGCGCAATGGCCTGATGGTGCGCAATGAGGGCGTCAATCCCTACTACGGATGGGTCAGGCAGGGGCGCGGTCAGATTGTCGCCATCAAGGCGAATGGGAGTGTTGAAGCGTCGGCATTCCTTGGCGTCAAGGACGGCCGGGTCAAGGTGGAGTTCCTGCGGGGCGCGGGGAATGCCGAGCTGCAAAGCGGATCCGCGCATGATGCGCTCGCCGCTTATGTCAAGGGCATCAACAACGGCTCCGTTCCTGCCCTCCTGCGTGCGGGTTCAGATGGTTTCGAGACGCATGCACCTGAGTCGAGGGGGTCTTCGACGGACTCTCTCTGGGCCAAGAGCAAGGGTGGCAGCGTCCTGAACCGGTTTGCGACCTTCGTGAAACTCGTCATGGACCGCAATGCCAAGGCGCCCGAGGAGCAGGAGGACGTGACGAGGGTGGAATTCACGTCCGTGCCGAGCGAACCCGGCTCGTGGGCGGCAGTATCGCAGGCGTGGACGGATCCCGTGACCGGGGTCACGGTCGAGCCGCTCTCCAGCCGCGACGCCATGAGTGTCGCGGCCATGGGCCTCGAGAACGGCCTGGCCATCGCGAGTGTTCGTGACCTTGCCGCCCGCGATGCGACCGCTGGACTGCGCCAGTTTCTGGTCATGCATGACGACAGCGGTGTTCTGGGTGTCGCCGACGTTGTCGTGCGGTCTGGTCTTGTGGTGCCGAATCAGGCGCAGGGCGCTCGTCTGACCGAGCTAACCCCTCGCGCGGCGTCGGGGCTGGACAACTATATCCGGGCACTCAACCGGGCGCGTGCGCTCAATGATGGTCCTCTGAAGGATGGTGTCGCCGTAGGCAAAGGCCGGTTCCTTACCAACGCGGATGTCGTCGATGATGTGGCGCTGATCTACGAGCGCGGGCCGGATCCTCTTCCCACCATGTCGCGTGCCTCCGCCTCCGCCTCCGCCTCCGTCCAGAGCGAAGAGTGGCAGGATGAAGGTTGGGAAGAGGATGAGGATGAGGATCCGGGCGAAGACGTAAGCCAGAGCACACCTGTGAGAGACGCGAGCTGGGTGAGTGTCGTTCTCCCGAACCTCAGCCACAAGGTCACGAACGGCGTCACAATCGCCTCTGTCCAGTCCGTCGCAGGGGCAGTCGCGCTCGGCATGGAGCTGGAGAATGCCCTGTTGATCGGCCGGGGCACAAATCAATGGACGAAGGCGGCCGAGGCAGGAGAAGGTGCCATCCTCGCCTTCATCTCGCCCACGGGCCAGGTCGTGGCCAACACGATGGCGCTTGTCAAAGATGGCAAGATCAGTCTCGAATTCCCTCCGCGTGGATATGAAAACGCGCCGGCAGAACGTGAGGTCATGGCGGCCTGGCACGAGTTCGCCGCAGACGTGGCCGATTGCAACCTGCTCGGCATGCTCATTACGCCGGAGCAGCGGAGCCACAGGGGCCCGCCTGTTGAGTGCGAGGCCATCAAGGCTCTCATCGAGGAATACGATATCGTCGTTGAGGAATCTCCGGCCAGCAAGCCCACCTTCTGACCCCGGCTCTGCAGCAGGAACGAGAAAAGGCCCTTCGGGGCCTTTTTTTGTTCATGGTCTTTCTCGACTTGACCGGGCGTCAGACGAATAATATAAATGTCATGGAGATACGTGAAACTTTCAGAATTGCTTCTGCATTTGAATAAGGATTGTCTGATGCTTCAGTCCCCGGTCGGTGAATTGGTGATTGCCGACGTGAAGTCAATTTCCTGGCCGGTTCCTGCTGCGGACGAGTTTCTTGTCGTGACGGCGGGTGGTGTCCTGGAAATCGGCATGAACATGACCCTTTACGGCCACGACGGAAGATGGATCGGCATCGACGCCGGCATTGGCTTCGTGGATGACGAAATTGCAGAAGGCATGCAGGCGCATCCGACGGACAGCGTGGTCTCCGTTCTCGCGCCCGCGCAGTTCGCGCCCATCCAGGAACGCCTCAGTGCATTCTTCATCACCCACGCCCATGAGGACCATATCGGGGCCATTTCCTATTACTGGGCGAACGGATTTCGTTGTCCTATCTACTGCACGCCGTTTGCCCGGGGCCTCATCGCCTGCAAGCTGGAAGAAGCCGGCATCCTCGGCGAGGTGGAGCTCAGGGTGTTTCAGCCGGGCGACACCATCGAGATTGACGGCTTCCGTGTCGAGAGCGTGCGTGTCACCCATTCGGTTCCTGAACCCGTGGCTTTTGCCATCACGACAACGGTGGGCACGCTGGTTCACACCGGAGACTGGAAGATCGACAACGGGCCGGCGCTGGGCGGCACGATGGACCATGAGCGTCTGGCCGAGATTGGTCGTGAGGGTGTCCTGGCCGTCGTATCGGACAGCACGAACAGCTGCCGGCCGGGTTATTCTGCCAGCGAATCTGCCGTATCCATGGCTCTGAGCACCGTTGTGGACGAGGCACCCGGGGCGGTCATCGTCGCGTGCTTCGCCTCCAATGTCGGGCGCGTGGCCCTCATTGCGAAAGCGGCCCTGGCGGCGGGTCGTCAGGTTGCATTGGCGGGTCGATCCATGCGGAACGCGAACCTGGTCGCCAATGAGGTCGGACTGCTGTCCAACTTGAACGACTTCCTGGCCGAGCCCTCGCATCTCGAGGGTCTGGACGAACGCGAGAAGCTGCTGGTTTGCACGGGCACTCAGGGGGAGCAGAACGCCATCCTGGCCCGTCTTGCCTTCGGCTCGGCGGGACGCCGCTTCCCGCAGATCGGTCCCGATACAACGGTGATCCTGTCATCGACAGTGGTGCCCGGCAACGAGGGCAAGGTCGCGGAGGTCGTCGCAGCCCTGAAAGACAAGGGCTGCCGGGTATTGTTGGGCACTGACCGCGTGGACGGCAATCCCCTGCACGTCACGGGCCATGGACACGCCGAGGAGCTCAGGATGCTCTACAACCTGCTCCGCCCCGCCTTCGCCCTGCCGGTCCACGGCAACCCGGACCACATGGTCGAGAACGGCCGGATCGCCCTGTCGACGGGAGTGCGCCGCGTGATGCTGGTCGGGGCCGGAAGCGTCACACGTTTCAATCGAACGAACATGACGGGCATGGGCCAGGTTTCATTGGAGAAAACGGTCGTCGTTCGGTAAAATCAGAGACCATAGATACAAATCAGATGGCCCTGGCGATGCTTGGCGACGACTATTTTTATGCTGTGCTCATTCTCGACAAGGCCGAGGAAATCGCCGGTCTTGAGGCGGCGATTTCCTCCGGGGTCTATCCTCCCTGGATGGATCCCGACACCGCACCGGCCCAGCTGCAGAAGTGTCGGCGTGTGTTGAAAGTCTTCCGGGCACTTGATTCTGCAACAGCAGGGGTAGGGCTATGAGCCTGCAGGCGGTTGTGGGGCCGATGTTCGCCGGAAAGACGAGCTCCGTCGTGCGGAAATACACTGCGAACACGAAACTCGGTCGCTCTGTTGTCATTGTGAAGCCGTCATTCGACAATCGGTATGCAGAAGACCATGTCGTCACACATGACGGTTTGGTAGCGCCCGCAATCAAGGTCAGATCCGTTGCGGACATCGACCGGACGCAGAGCGTCTATATCTTCGATGAAATCCAGTTCTTCGACGAGCCCATGTTTAGTGGGGATGTAGTGGCTCTCATCATGGATTTGCGCGGGCGTGGATGCACCATCTTCGTTCACGGTCTAGACCTGGACTGGAAAGGGGATCCGTTCCCAGTTACGAGCCGTATCGTGAACATTGCCGACAGCACTCTGTATCTGACAGCACAATGTGCCGTGGCTGGGTGCCAGCGATGCGCCGACAGGACGTATCTGAAGACGTCATGCCGGGATGGAACGGGGGCCATCAGACTGGGTGGTCATCAGGAGTACGAGGCACGATGCACACGGCATTGGCAAGATGAAGGGGCCGCCGGTGCAGTATCTGTGGCTGCCGCCTAGAAAACGGCCACCGGACCGTCGTGCTCCAGTGCGCGAAAGGTGACGACAACACCGACCAGTTCAGAGATGAGGACACCTTCGGTGCGGACTACACGGGAAATCAGGTCGACCGGGAACTGACCGGTATGGTCGCTTTCCGTCAGCCGCAGTTCCCGCTTCACGGCCTCGGCCATGCTTCCCCATTCCGCAGGCATGCAGTCAATGGCCCTGAGGATATCGGACACGACAGCATGGAGGCACAGATTGAAGGTGTCATCTGTACCGACCTGCGCAACGTCAGACAGGCTCATGCCAGCCCCATGCAAAGGGTCTTGAGCATCTCCTCCAGGACAGCCCCCAGGAAGACGCCGATGCTGATTGACAGAAAAAGCCTGTATCTGGTCGCCCGCTTCTGGGGATTGCCCAGCTCGATTGCGATGATGCAGTAATAGCCCAGCAGGATGTCAAGGTTTTCCAGGCGGTCCGTGTTGATGCTGGCAGAACGGCAAAGAAGGCCGAGGACGACATTGATCGCCAGAACAATGAAATCAAAGGCTACCACCGCCATGAAGGTCTGCCGTGCAAGGGAAAAACCGTTCAGCCGGACCCACGAAAGGATGGATTTCATGATGCCCTCGGCCTTCTTCTGATAGACGATTTATGGCAACGCGGATGAGCTATTGCCATGATGGCTTTCGAATATCATAATGGACGGAAGACAAAAAAGGCAAATGGCTCCATGCCACCATTCAGCAGCTTTGGGCGCAAGCGTGTTGTTCCGCCCCTCGGCGCAGATCCGACACGCTCCATCGAGACCGCCCGTCCGAGCGAGACGCCTGGCAGCACCGTCCCGGTGAGCGCGAAACCCGAGGATCGTCCCGGTCTGACCAAACCCGCCCCTACACCAGATGTGCCGCGCAGGGGCGGGTTTGGTCGTGGGCGCTTCATGCCCAGGCCGCAATCCACCGATAGAGCCGCGGCAGCCCATGGAGTAGACCATGTCACATCCGAAACCCAATCGGCGACAAGTCCATCTGCTGCATCACCCAAGCCGCCGGCCCAGAGCGTGGCGGGCCGTGCGGGCTCAGGGGCAACCTTCCGTTCCCGCGGCGGCCTGCTCTCACGCGGAGCCTCGCTAACGGATGTCGAGCAGCGGTATGAGGCCGAGCAGGTGCGTCATCATGCCCGACACGGGCACCTCAGCGAGGCCAAGGCAGCGCCGGTGCGCCGGTTCATTCCCGACAGCGTCACCGAGACAGGCGGGGCCATCCCCAAGCTCCTGGACGACATTGACAGCCAGATCTCATTCTAAGGCGCTAAAGCATGTTCATCATCGCGGCCAAGGCGAACATCTGTGCGGTGTCAGACCTGCGCAAGCTGTCGGATCCTCTACTCGTCCGGCTGGACAAGGAATCTGACCTTGAACGGCTCTCCGAGGTGGCCGGCAGTCTAAGAGCCAGACTTGTCGATGATCCCTCAAGCATGAACACCATCAACCACGCCCTGCAAGGCGCAGGTCAGCCCCTTATGTCGTCCATATTGTTCAGGGATTTCGTGGTCAGAATTTCGAATACGGTTCCAGGAATAAATCCTGCATCTTTTTCCACAATTAAGACAGTGCAAAGCTCAAGTCCGGATGAAGTCTGCAACTGTATGGTGGACTTGTTTAGGGACATGGTTGGGAGAGAAAGCACTTTCAGAAAAATTGCAGGAATGTTCTGAATGACCAGCATCCCTAAAATTGATTATGCCAAAATTATGGGGAGCGCCCTTCGAGATGTGGTTCGACAGGTCATGCTCGGTCTTCCCAGAACAGGTGATGAAACCTGCCCCCGCATCTACCTGTCCGTGCGTACTGACCACTCCTGCGTCGTCCTCCCGCAGAACCTCATTCTTGCCCACCGGGAGGTCACGCTTCTGTTCCAAAATGGTTATGACGATCTGAAGATATCAGATGAGGGTATCGAGTGTAATTTGACATTCGGTGACAAATTGATCCCGGTCTACCTGCCTCTCAAAGCGATTTCCTCAATTTCCGACCCTGCATCCGGGTTCCGCATCGAGCTTGTTGCAGAAGACACACACCCGAAGGCCATATCCTAAAAAGGGTATTTTATCGGTTTTATAACGGGAACTTTCGGGCTATGTCTGATTCACCAGTTACTCAGGAACGGCGGGGTCCAGTTGCTAAACCGTATTAAGGCGCAAGTTCTGAAGGCCCTTGTGTCCCAGGACAGGAATGGTGCGTACAATCACATCGTTAATCTGGTCGACCAGAGTGATGACGCCATTTCACATGTGATAGGTGGCGAGTATGCCCCCTACCAGGTTGAGATCGGCGCGCACTTGGAGCGTGCCGGCCATACGCTGTCGTCGCCGCAGGGTGATGTGCATCTCATTGGTATCCCGTTGCTGTTCTCTGACACCGTCGAGGCAAGCGACTTTTCGTTCGAGTCGATGCGTTTCGCGCTGGGCATGGCCGCGGCGAATATCGCCGAGGTCAGCTTGCTTGACCGCCTGGTCCAGCCTGACGACTTTGTTCAAAAGGTCACGCCGAACTCCACCCGAGGTCTGCTTCGCGCCATGTCGGCGACAGTGGGTGTCGATGTCCCTCTCGTCACCCCGGACGCCCGGTCCTCCCGCATGTTCAGCACGTCCATGCCCCTGTCGAACCGGGTTTTGATGGTGGCGGCTGTCCGCACCAAGCATGACCTGGACATCTTCATCTCGAAGCTGACGGCCATTCTTCCGATGGCGCTGGGCAACATGCCTCTCCTGTGTGTGGTGCCTCCTGCCCCGCTGAACAGCGCAGCCCTTCTGCTCCTGCGCGTGCACGCACGGTTTGCTCTCTTGAACACACTGGAGAGTTATACCAGGAAGACCGGACGGCGGCCGCATGTCCATTCCCAGGAATGGGGTTCGGATATCGTCCTGTCCTTCGAGACGGAGCACAGACTGCCGCTGTGGGAGGTCCGGGTTGTCGTTGACAGTCATACCCCTGAGGTCCTGAGCAAGGTCCGGCGTGCGTGTGAGGGATGGCGGGACAGTGTCTGCGACATGCCCGATCGCCACGAGGTCAGACGGGATCTCATGCATTGATATGGGGTGCCGGGTGAGAGATCTGGCGTGGCTGTCTTTTGGCGTTGCAGCCATGGCGTGGCCGACCCTGTCCGTCGCGCAGATGGCCACGCCGGACTTTCATCCGAACTTCACCATTACTGGTCCGGGTGCATCCCAGAATGCCCTGACAGCGTTGAATTTTCTCGGGAACAATCCGAACCAGACCTTCACGGACACCGAGACATCTTCCAATGCGCGCAACTTCCTGAAGCCACAGACCGTCTCAACCGAAGATGCGCGTCGGGACTACGCCTTCCACGGTTGTGTCGCCTCGCTTTCCCACGGCAACCCCATGGATGTCGACGAGCACACGCTCCAGGCCTGCCGTGGGATGACAACCAGCCATGTGGCCGAAGCGCCGGTACTTCACCCCATCCTGTCGGATCCGAACATATCAGACGAACGGAAGGCCGCTCTGCTGCGGTCTCTGTCAGGTCCGCCGGCCGATCCTGCGACCGCCCCGCCCAGGCCCAGTGACGTCGATGTCAGCAACGCCATTGCCGGGTGCGACGCGTCCCGAAATATGATGGCCCTGCTGGATGACCGGTGCCTGGACAACATCCGCGTCGAAGTCCGAGACGGCAAGACCGCCCTGGTCATATCGAATGCAGGTGTCGGTGGCCGGGATGTCACGTCCTCCCCCCTGCCCCCGCCGCCTTCTGTTCTGGCCCGGTCCGAGCCTGTCCTCCCTCAGCACGTTCTGGCAGACGGTCAGCGCAGTGCCGGCCTGCATGTTCCGGACGGCCTCGCAAACCTCGCCACGCCTGCTGTCACCGCCCTGCCCGCTGCGCCAGTCGCCCCTGTCCTGACCTGCTCAATTACGCCGTATCGGCAGCCGACCACCTGGTATCCCCTTCGGTCTCCGGCCGAGTGCGTGGGACGACTGAAAATTGCGATGACTGGCGCTCCATCTGCCATTGTGGTCTGGGCGCCGCTCCACCAGAAGCATGTGACAGCCCGATGCCACCGGGGCCCTGGCGGCAGGACGCGCTGCCAGTTCGCATGAGACCGGCGGCGTGACCGGGACATCTCACTTCGGACTGAGATGTCCCGGTCCGCAGCACGAGGGGCCGCAGACCCGCCTCACGAGACGCGACAGAACGGAGAGCTGGGGCACCGGCGGCCAGGCCATGGCGAGCAGTCCGGCATCCCGCGCGAGGATGGCCATCATGTCGGTTGCGTGACTGCTGAAGCGCGGGCTCACGACCTTCAGCATGGCTGGACTGACGACCATAGCGGCGCACTGCGCCTGTTCGCGGCGCCCGGTCAGACGCGCCAGGAGGCCAACAGCAGGCCTGATAGCCTCATCCGCGGTCAAGACACCGAAATCAGAGGCGAGAAGGTCCGACAGCACATTCTCCGGGACGTCCTCAAGCCAGGTCGGAGCCTGGTCGGCGAAGACGATGACAGCGCGGTCATCAGCATCGGCAGCCTTCATGTGGTGTCTGGCGAGCCTGAGCGCCTCCTGAAGCTGGTCATCCCTTGTCGCGTAGGACGTATAGAACAGCCCCACGCCCAGCCGCATCGCCTGGGCCATCGTGCCATCGCGCGAAAGGCAGTCAAGGATGTTCACCCGGGCATTCGGCAGGACAGACCGCACTATCCCTACAGACGTCTCGATGTGTTGATTCGCGTTCTTTACAATCAGGAAGGCCGTTGTTTTCATGGTATGCGCCCCCATTGCTAAATGGACGCCGAAATCACGCAGTTGTCAGCAGACGCCTCCAGTCGCCTGGTTACGGTTGCCAGAACTTCTTCTGCCAGTGGTCCATCCAGGGCGCTGAGGATGAACTCACGGGCAGATATCATGACTTCGGCCCGGTCAATTTCGACACAAAGAGGGGCCTCGTCAAACATCGTGCCGACCAGGCGCCCCAGGGCGGTGCCCTGCGAAACGCCACGCGCCATGTCGTAGCGGGCCTGCTCAATGCGCCCCAGCGCCCGCGGCTTGCCATTGGCGGGGTTCTGCATGTCGCCGTAGACGTCGGCTACGGCAATCTCCAGGCGCTCGAACGGCTCGCTGTCTCGTGAATGGCAGGACAGACGGTTGAGCATCATCGGGATGCCACGGGCGCCCATCAGGCTGACATGCTCGCCGAACTCATCAGCCACGGCTGCCACGTAGCCTTCATTGAAGCCCGGGGCCTCTCCTTCCGGCGCATCCTCGAGCGAGCAGTTCACGCCTGTATCCCGGAGCGTCTCGAGGAGAATGTCGAACTCACTGGAAACGCCCGACGATGACAGGCACAGCCTGCTGGGCTCATGAAGCGCGACCCAGTGCTGCACATGTGGTCCGCACCTGACGGCGGCCAGCCTTGTATCCGGAACCAGGCGCTGGAAGATCCGGACAGCGTGAATTCCGTTATTCGAGTCCAGGGAGACGCCACTGTGAATAACGGGATTGAACCCGGGGGATCGACCCAGCAGCATGCGCGCCGCACCGCGGAAGCACTCCTCCCGCACAAGACGCTCACTGGAAACCAGCGCGTCCATGAGCTGCTCGGCCTCCCGATACATCGGCCATGACCGGCCGGCGGCGTACACCTGCAATGACATGATGGGTCCTCCCTACACCCATCATAGACCATCACACGAAAACTGCTGAGACAGAAATTCGTTCACCGCACGAGAGGCGGTCGTGCTGCCGTCAATCCTCGAAGTCGGTGATGTCCTCGTAATCTCCGTCGAGCAGGGCCTGAAGGATTTCCGCCCGAAGTCCTGCGATGCCCGGCGCTTCGGATGGAGCTGCCGGACGCGGACTATCTTGGATCCCGGGAGGATGGGCGTCCGGATTTGATACGTTCCCGGTCATGACGTCATTTCCGTAGTTTGGAGGGGGCGACGGGACTTGAACCCGCATCCATCTCGAGTTGCAATCGAGTGCCTAGCCAGTTCGGCCACACCACCTATAAGACACCATCTGGAAACTGACTGGGGCCGGCAAAGGGAATCGAACCCCCGACCTTCCGCTTACAAGGCGGTTGCTCTACCTGCTGAGCTATGCCGGCGTTGTCGCGCTGTTTTCGTGGTGCCGATGGAGGGAATTGAACCCCCGACCTTCCGCTTACGAAGCGGTTGCTCTACCATCTGAGCTACATCGGCATTGGCACGCCTGGAGGGACTCGAACCCTCGCCTCGAGGTTTTGGAGACCTGAATCATAGCCGCTAGACCACAGACATGCAGAAAACAGACAATAAAAAACCCGACTCAATGGCCGGGTTGAAGGTCCGGCTAATGGCCGGGTGTATCCAGACAGGACTTATCCTGCCCGATGCCACACCAGGCTACAGGAAGTTGTTGTGCGCCAACACGTTGTCGTCATTGCTACAGTCATCGTATCGGCCTCCCTCTCTGCTCGGGTTGTGTTGGGATAACTATAGGGTCAGGTCAGGAGCAGGGCAAGACCAAAAATCGGCCTTACCCTGTTTTTTCGTCAGGACTTCCCGCCGAGCCCACGCAGCAGCGCCAGCATACGGGCTTCCTCTTCACGCTCGGAATGTTCCGGCTGCACGCCTGTCGACAGGTCACGCGGAGCGGCAGCCGCCGGTGCCGGCCGGTCGGAGTTTTTCGAATGGTCCGTATTGACCACGCCCGCCAGGGTTAGTCTGCCGGGTCTTGCCGCCCTGGAAGCCGCGCGGCGGGCCGCGATGACGTCCGGGTCCTGACGGTGACGGATGACTTCCACGCGGCGCTGGCCGCTCTTGCCGCGAACCTTGACGTCCTCGCGGGTTGCCTTCCGGGGCGTAGGGGTCAGATGGCTGAAATCCGGTCCACGATGGGGGAGTTCGACCTCATCACTGGAGGCCATCCGATGAGCAAAAGAGAGCGGGTCGTTCGACTTCAGCTTCTTCTCGCGTTCCGCTATCTCGCGCTCCCGTCGCTTGATTTCCCTCTCACGCTCGTGAAGGTCATAATCCTTGCGCAGGAAATCCGATTCATGGTCCGGAAATGACGTCTGGGGCGACTGCGTTGTCGGAGTAGTTTCCGCCGCCGGCCGGCTCTCCGTCAGACCAAGGTCGGGTTGCATCGGCGCCTTGCGAGCGCGTTGCCGTGTCTTCTTCGGGACAACCTCGGCGATACGGGTGACGGTCGCACCCAGGCGTATAAGGTCTTCAGATGTCAGGGCGGCCACGTCCTGACTGGCGTCAAGCCGGACTGCAGTGTTCGGAGATGTGGTCTGAGTCGATGCTGACGTCCGTCCGGGCGCATTGCTGTTTGATGCCTGTTTCGTCTGGGCATCCAGTTCTTGCGAAGGTCTTGCGGTGTTGGACGAAGCGGCCTTCAGTCTCGATGGGCCGGGTTTCTGCTTTGAAGCGGACCGGCCGAGCATCGCGCGGTAGGCTTCCATCGCCTCGTCGACTGAATCCCTGTATGCCTTGCTGCCCACCACCAGGAGTGTGTCGTTTTCCGATGGTTTCGATGCGGACGTTGGCTGAATGACGGCCTTACGACGGTGCGGAGCCGGGGACGTTGCAGGTGCTTTTGTGTTTTTCGCTATCCTGGTGACGAGAGCTGGGGCGGCCGGTTTTTCTGCCGGCTCGACGAACCATGCATCACTGTTGAGGAATTCGTACGCCTTGCGCCGGGGGCGCGAGCTCGTGGACGGCATTTTATCGCCAACTC
>Ga0157365_10000074_pt1 | contig 48546 bp, 42 predicted proteins | sample AttsexASBM3_FD_111478 | JGI IMG/M metagenome (GOLD analysis project Ga0157365, IMG submission 111478) | Fungus gardens microbial communities from leaf cutter ant in Ribeirão Preto, State of São Paulo, Brazil - Atta sexdens ASBM3 | ecosystem: Host-associated > Fungi > Mycelium > Unclassified ...
CCCAAAGCGCAAAAGCTCATCCGCTGGTCGATCCAGGAAATCCGACGTCTCGCCATAGAGATTACTCAACGCCAGATCCCCGTCAGGCACATCCTTCGGTGGTCCGTTTTTCGACGCGCCCATCAGGCACGGGCCTACCTCGTACACCTCAAAACCAAAACGCAACTGTAGTGCTAGAGGGCGTTATGCACCTTGAGCAAGTATAGCGGCGTTTCTGAGCATGAAGCATACGAAAGCGACGACATGGAGACTTGCGAGCGTTGAGGCATAACGCTCGTAATCTTTGGCGAGCCTACGGCAACGTGTGGCCCATGCGAAAGACCGTTCTACGACCCATCGGCGCGGTAGCAGGATAAAGCCGCGCTTGGCTTTGGGCAATTTGACAACCTCAAGGGCGATACCATGAGCCCGCGCTGCCTCGGCCGGCTTCTCGCCCATGTATCCCTGATCGACATAGGCCAGTTCGACGCTTTCGTCCGTCACCTCCTGAATGGCGGCGGCGAGGCGTCCGACCTCGGCGCGATCGCCCGATTGGCGGGCGTGACGTGCAGCGCCAGCAGATGGCCAAACGTGTCCACGGCCATATGCAGTTTCGAGCCCTTTTTGCGTTTCGCCCCATCATATCCGGCGCGCCGTCCGCTCTCCGGTGTCGAGCAAGGTGCGGCTGTCGAGGATGGCCGCCGTGGGTTCCGCCTTGCGGCCGGAGGCCACGCGCAGCACCGCTCGCAAGTCAGACGCCAGTGTTTCGAAGCAGCCTGCCCCCATCCAGCGACGGGATTGCTGATAGACCGCCGACCAGGACGGCAGATCGTTCGGCATGGCGCGCCAGGCAATCCCGTAGCGGATCACGTAGCGCAATCCGTTGAACAGTTCGCGCAGATCATGGCGCCGCTGTTCCGCGTCCTCTCGCATCAGGACAAGATACCGGACAACCAACGACCACTCTTCGTCTGATACGTCAAAGGGATACGGTTTGCGAGCTTGCGTCATTCAGCATTACTGAACCAATCACGCCAGAAAGTACATAACACCCTCTACTCCCTGACAAGTAATCGAGGATGGCAATGCCAATGACAGGATTGTCGAGCACCTCACTGCACTCATAACAACCCCACTTGCGCCCGAAAAGCACAAATTTTGGAACAAGATTTACCGTTTGCAAAACCCTGATCGGATCCATCTCCCAGTCGAACAGCCAGCCCAGGACATAAGCCCCTCGTCGCCAACCCCGACATCGAACTCTGTCTCGGCCGGTTGCCCTCCTTCCCTATGGCGTCAGGCCTTCTTACCCTTCGGCACGACATGACCCGCACCCTTCGCAGGAGCAGCCTTGGCCTGAACGGCCAACGCATCCTTGACCGGCTTGCTGGCCGCAAACGCCAACTTGCGGGAGGCCGCAATCTCGATTGCCTCTCCCGTCTGCGGATTACGCCCCTGCCGCGCCGGCAGGCTCTTGACGCCAAATTTGCCCAGCCCGGTCAGTACCACCTCGTCACCGCTCCGGGCAGCCTCGACAATCGTGGAAACAACCGTATCGAGAGCAATCTTCGCATCCGCCTTGCTGCCACCCGTGGCCGCGGCAATACGATCGATCAGGTCTGAAGTCTTCATGCGTCTCGCCTAAAAAACATGTCCAGACGAAACGCTAGGGAAATGCGACATGCCCAGCAAGCCTGTCAGCACCCTTTATCGCACTTGCGAACAGACATCGCCCATGATCAATCACTGACCCATGACCGCCCCCGCCCTGCCCGCCGAACGCCAGCACGTCCTCACCGCCAAACGCAACCGCAAGATGGCCGCCTCCGCCCACGCCTATGTCCGGGGAAGCACGGTCCGATTCTACCAGTGGCTGGAGGAGTCGGAACGCTCCTCCCTCCCGGAAGGCCCACCCGTCTGGATCTGTGGCGATTGCCACGTCGGCAATCTCGGCCCCGTCGCCAGCACCGATGGCGATCTCGCCATTCAGATCCGGGATCTTGACCAGACCGTCATCGGCAACCCCGCCCATGACATGATTCGCCTCGCCCTCTCCCTCGCCATGGCAGCCAGAGAGGCAGACCTGCCAGGCGTCACAACAGCGAAAATGCTCGAACGCATGATGCTCGGCTACGAATCGGCATTCGCACCCGAAGCACAGGGAGAAACCCTCGATACAGCCGCCTCCATGCCGAAAACCGTCCGCAAGGTCATGCGCACCGCAGCCGGCCGCTCGTGGAAGCACCTCGCCGACGAACGCATTGAAGGCATCGAACCCGTCATCCCGCTGGGCAAGCGCTTCTGGCCTCTCAGCAAACAGGAACGTGCCGCCGTGGACACCCTGATGGACGACCCGGACCCCCAGCACCTGATGACAGCCCTCCGATCACGCGCAGCCGGGACTCCCGTCCGCATCCTGGACGCCGCCTACTGGCGCAAGGGATGCAGTTCCCTCGGGCGGCTCCGCATCGCCGTACTGGCCGCAATCGGCAGCGGAAAAGCGGAACGGCATTGCCTCATGGACATCAAGGAAGCCATCGCCGCCGCGGCCCCACGCCATCCGGGCGCCACCATGCCCCGCGATAACGGGGAGCGTGTCGTCACGGGCGCCCGCAGCCTGTCCCCCTTCCTCGGCAGCCGCATGGCCGCGGGCCGGTTGCTCGGCAAGGCCGTCTTCATCCGGGAACTGCTTCCGCAGGACCTGAAACTCGACATCGAACACCTCTCCCAAAACGAAGCCATGGAAGTCGCGGAATTTCTCGCCCGCGTCGTCGGGCGCGCGCACGCCCGGCAGATGAACGCCGGCGATCGTCAGGCATGGCTCACGGAACTGGCCCGAAAACGCTCGAAATCCCTAGACGCCCCCTCATGGCTCTGGAACAGCATGGTCGATCTGGTCGCCGCCCACGAAGCCGCCTATCTCGAACATTGCAGGCGCTGGTCTCTGGAAAACACTGCCTGACCTTCAACAGGCAAAAGTCTCGACAAACCGTACCATGGCATCCAGCGCAAGCGCCACATCCCCCTCCATGACCGCTTCAGCCGGATTGTGACTGATGCCCCCCTCACACCGAATGAAAAGCATCGTGATCGGCGCCAGAGACGCCACATTCATGCCGTCATGCCCCGCCTGACTGACCATTACGGGCGGGTCGTACCCCGCCACCCCCCGAACAGCTTCTCCCAGAACCCTGTTCAAAAGCACATCACACACCGCGCCAGACAACGCATGAACCTCATCGATCGTATATCCCACCCTCCGCTCGGACGCGATCCTCGCAAGCGCATCACGGATATCCCGCGCCGCATCGTCGCGCGTGGCCCGATGCGCGGCCCGCAGATCGATGCTGAAACCGACCGCCCCACTCACGATGTTCGTTGCCCCGCCCGAAGCAATTTTCAAAACCCCAACCGTCGCAACAAGATCGTCCGGCCCTCTACCAGCAATGGCTTCGATCGCCACGATCATCTCGGCCGCCGCCGCCAACGCATCCCGCCGCTCCTCCATGGCCGTGCCGGCATGGGTCGTCACACCCTCAAGCGTCACATAATACCGCGATTGAGCCGCAATACTGCTGACAACGCCAAGTGGAAGATGTCTACGCTCCAGCAAAGGCGCCTGCTCGATATGCGCCTCCAGATATCCCAGAATCTCCCCCGCTCCCCGCCGTGCCTCGGAAAACCGGTCCGGATCAATGCCCCAGCCGCGCAAGGCATCCACAAGCCTCATCCCATCCGCATCCACCGCCTCCAGCGCATGCGGCGGCAGGATATCCGCAACCGCACGAGATCCCAGCATGTAGGACGGAAAGCGGGACCCTTCCTCATCGCCAAACCCGATCACCTCCAGCGCAAACGGAAATCTGCGCCCCGCACGATGAAACGCGTCCACTACCTCGATGCCCAGCATGACCCCCAGCACCCCGTCATAACGCCCGCCATCCCGAACGCTATCCACATGAGACCCGATCAGCAACGCCGGCGCCCCGGCATCAACTCCCTCGTAACGTCCCAGAAGATTACCGGCCGGATCAAGACGGGCATCCATGCCCGCCGCACGCATCCAGCCCAGAATGAGCTCGCAACTCGCCGCATGACCACTCCCCAGAAAAGGCCGGAACACATGCTCCCGGCTGTCACTGAACGGCCATTGACCCAGCATGTCACACCGCGCAACCGCACGCCCCGCACCCGCCTCTTCCAAAAGCGCATCCTCATCCGCATCCCGAACCGTTTCCCCAGCCCTCATAACATCGTCACTCCTTTCCAGCAGGCCACCACGCAAAAAACTCCCGGTATCAAAAACCCGTCACCGGATGATCCAGATCAATAACGTCTTCCAGCGGAACATCATACAGTGCGGATCATTACCCGACAGGAAAGCACATCCTCCCCCTCCCTGCCCGATCTCCCGCATACGAAATATCGGATATCGAGCCTGTCATCACCCAGTCCCGTTTCATGAGCCGCCTTCTCACACCGCGGGCATGACGCCCCTCCTCCCATGATTCGGAACACCCAGCCATGATCGCATCCATCATCGGCGCCCTGCTGCCGATCATCGTCACGCTCCTCCTCGGCATGCTCGCAGGCTGGCACCACGATTTCGACGGCAAACAGGCCGCCACCCTCAACCGCATGGTCATGCTCTACGCCCTGCCCCTCAGCCTGTTCGCCGGTATGGTCGGCACCTCCCGCGATGCCGTCATCGCACAATGGCCCCTCGCCGTCATGATCCTCGCTGGCATGATGGGCAGTTATCTCATCGTCTTCGGAACCTGCCTCGCCCTGCGCATGGGGCGCGGCCGCGCGGCCCTGCTCGCCCTCTCGAGCGGCGGCCCCGCCGTCCCCTTCGTCGGCGTCTCCGTCCTTGGCCACCTGTTCGGCAATCAGAGCGCCATCGCCATCGCCATCTGCGGCCTCGTGATGAACCTCCTTCAGGTCCCCATCACCCTGATCGCCCTCAACAGCGCACAAACATCCTGCACGACGCCCGCCCCGAAAAAACCCTCCACCACATTAATCACGAACGCCCTGCGCGAACCCGTCGTCTGGGCACCCATGCTTGCCCTCGTCATCATCATCGCAGGGCTGCATACCCCTGCCCCGATCCGGGACTCCCTCGCCCTGCTGGGTCGCGCCACCGGCGGCGTCGCCCTGTTCGCCTCCGGACTCATATTGTTCTCCCACCGCGTCACCCTTTGCGGCAGCGTCGTCATCGCAACGGTCGCCCGCAACGTCGGAGTTCCCCTCGCTCTCTGGACCATCGCATCGCCATGGCTCACCCCCGCCATCCGGGAAGAAGCCGTCGTCACCATGGCCATCCCTACAGCCTCCATCGCCACCATTCTCGCCGTGCAATACCGGACGGCGGAACAGGAAAACGCCTCTATCCTTTTCCTCAGCACCATCCTGTCCATAATCACCATGGGCGGCTTCATATGGCTCACCGCACACTGACAACCCCCAATCCGGAGTCCCGCGCCATGACCACCACCCCGCAAACCGTCGCCACGTTCATCGTCTCCTGCCTGAAACAGGAAGGCGTCACCCACGTCTTCGGCATCCCGGGCGAGGAAAACATCCGCCTCGTCGATGCCCTGCACGGATCAGGCATCCGCTTCGTCCTCACCCGCCACGAACAGGCGGCCGCCTTCATGGCCGACATCTACGGCCGCCTCACCGGAAAAGCCGGCGTCTGCACCGCAACACTCGGTCCCGGGGCCATCAATCTCCTCCTCGGCGTGGCGGACGCCACGACCGACAGCCCCCCCCTGGTCGCCCTCACCGCACAGGTCGGCCTGAACCGGATCTACAAGGAATCTCACCAGATCGTGGATCTCGTCGCCCTGTTCAAACCCGTCACCAAATGGGCCGACATCATCCTCACCCCCAACGCCGTCCCGGAAATGGTGCGCAAGGCGTTCGACATCGCACAATCCGAACGCCCCGGCGCCACCTACCTCGCCATCCCGGAAGACGTCGAAGCGATGAACATGCCGGCACCCCTCTCCCCCCTTCCCCCGAAACCACCCCACACAGCCGGCCCGGACGCACACCGTATCCAACAGGCGGCAGACCTCATCGAAACCGCAAAACACCCGGTCATCCTCGCAGGCCACGGCGTCGCACGCGGCAAGGCATCCGCCGCACTCCGCCACCTCGCCGAAACCCTCGGCGCCCCCGTCGCCACAACCTTCATGGCCAAAGGCGTCCTCCCCGATCGCCACCCCAACGCACTCGGCGTCATCGGATTCATGAAGCATGACTACGAAAATTTCGCATTCGACGAAGCCGACCTAATCCTCGCCATAGGCTACGAACTTCAGGAATTCGCCCCCGCCCGAATCAACCCCCATCACGACAAGACAATCATTCACCTCAATCGCTTCGCCCCCGATACGGACGCCGCCTACCAGCCCGCCGTCAGCATAGAAGCCGATATCACCACCGCCATCGAAGTCCTCCTTGAAACCCTCGGAAAAATCAGCGTCCCATCAAACCGCGCCCAACCGAAAATCCGTCACCTCGTCGAAAAAGAACTGGAAATCGGCGCCAGAGACGATAATTTCCCCCTCAAACCCCAGCGCATCGTCGCCGATACCCGCGCCGTGCTGGACGACGAGGACATCGTGCTGGTCGATACCGGCGCCATCAAGATGTGGATGGCACGCCTCTATCCCACACAGGCCCCCCTCACCTGCCTGATCTCCAACGGTCTCTCCACGATGGCGTTCTCCCTCCCTGGCGCCATCGCCGCCAGCATTGCCCACCCCGAACGCCGAATCCTCGCCGCAATGGGTGACGGAGCGTTCATGATGAACTCACAGGAAATCGAAACCGCCATCCGGGAAGACATTCCCCTCAAGGTGCTGATCTGGGAGGACAACGCCTACGGCCTGATCAAATGGAAAATGGATATGGAACTGGGCCACCACCGCAGCGTCGATTTCAGAAACCCCGATTTCGTCGCCTACGCCCGCAGCTTCGGCGCAAACGGCCACCGCGTCGTCTCGGCAGACGCCCTCCAACCCACGCTCCGCAAGGCACTGAACGAACCCGGCGTCTCGATCGTCGTCGTCCCCGTCGATTACAGCGAAAACATGAAACTCATCGAACGCCTCGGCGAACTCACGATCACTCTCTGATCCTCAGCCGCCGCTCTCACAAAGAGCGCGCCAGAACCAACCCCACCGGCAACATGACGACCATCGCCACGGTCGTCACCAACATGAGACTCGCCGTCTCCGCCTCGCTGTCGCGGTATTGCTGCGCAAACAACGCGGACGGCGTCCCGGTCGGCATGACACTCGCCACGAACGTCGCCTTGGCCATTGCGCCACCAATCCCCAGCACCTTGATAAGCACAAAAAACAATACCGGCTGCACAACCAGACATGCCAGCGTTCCGAAAACCACCGTCCGGGACGCCAGAATCAGCCGATATCCCGCCAGAATCAACCCACACGCAAAAATCGCAACGCCCGCCGCGCACACACCCAACGGAGCGAACGCCGTCTCGATCACAGACGGAAGATGCCAACCGGACGCCGAAATCACCGCCCCCGCCAGAGGACACCAGACCAGCGGATTCCTCAACGCATCCCCGATCACACGCCCCAGCGCAGGCGACCCACTCCCACCCTTTGCAACAGCCCGCTGTAACATGAAGATAACCAGAGAAACCTGCGTCAGATTCGTCACCAGCGCCGCCAGCCCGACCACACCGGACCCAACCGGCCCACCGAAAATCGGCACCAGAACCGTCAGCCCATAAATCGGCGCAGCGGTGGACGCCACCGCATATCCCAAAAGCGTCGCCCTCAGCGCCTTCATCCTCAACGAACGCAAAAGCGCATACACAGCCAGAAAAAAACCCGAATACCCAATCAGCATGACGACCATCATCGGCCCCTGCTGCATCAGCAAGTCATGGTCAAGCCGGGCCATGCCCAGCAGCAACGACGCCGGCAAGGCGATATGCAACGCGAACGTACTCAGCCCCCGCGCCTGATCCGGGCTGAAAAGACCTCGCTTTCCAGCCCAGAACCCCAACGCCAGAATCGCCATGACCGGCGCGATCGCCGTCAGGATCAACACCGGATTCATCGCACCACCATCCTCACATCACCCGATACTCCGGCGTGTATAACAAACTTTCCATCCAGGCTCGAATATCGTCCGGCCGCTCCACGCCCGCCTGACCGCTCTCGAAAACAAACTCCGCAACCCGTACCGCCGTCGTCACCTCCGTCTCCAGAATATCGGTCTGCAACGGAAACATCATGCCTCGGTCGCGCGCATCCTGATCCACCTGGTCCGCCACCGCGCGCGCCGCATGAACGAACATCTCATCCGTGATCCGCTTGGGCCGCGTCGCATAGACCGCCAGTCCGATGGCCGGGAAAATGTAAAAATTATTGGCCTGTCCAGGATGTAACGTCTTTCCATTCAGCACCACATCCGGAAACTGCACCCCCGCCGCAAACAGGGCATTCCCCTTCGTCCAGCGATACGCCTGCTCGGCCGAACACTCGGCCCGATCCGTCGGGTTGGACAGCGGAAAGATGATCGGCCGCTGATTCAGGGAGGCCATTTCCTTCACTACCGCCTCGGTAAACGCCCCCCCATCCGTACTCACACCGATCAAAGCCGTAGGTTTGAAAGTTTTGATGACCTCGAGAAGATCTTTCGTCGGCTTCCCGTCATGCGCATACGGCTTCTGCCAGTCATTCAGATCCGTCCGCCCCTGCTCGATCAACCCGTTGACATCCATCATCGCGATCCGCGCCCGCGCATCCTGCTCCGGCAACCCCTCCATTTTCATGGCGGACACGATCATATCCGCAATTCCGATTCCGGCAGAACCACTTCCATAAAAAAGCACCCGCTGATCGGAAATCTTCTCGCGCTTGATCTGCAACGCCGTCGTCAGCCCCGCAAGAACGATCGCCGCCGTCCCCTGAATATCGTCGTTGTAACAGAGGATTTTGTCACGATACCGCGCCAGAAGCCGCATCGCATCCGTGCCTTTCCAATCCTCGAAATGCACGCACACACCCGGAAAAACCTCGTTCGCCGCTGCCACGAACGCATCCGCGACGGTATCCACCTCCTCATCCCCCGGCGTCGTCACCCGCGTCCCGAGATAAAGCGCATCCGCCCGCAACGCCTCGTTCGTCGTGCCGATATCCAGCAGCACCGGCAACAGCCCCCGCGGCGGAACAGCCGCACACGCCGTATAAAGCTGCAATTTCCCGATCGGAATCCCCATCCCATTCGCGCCGATATCCCCCAGCCCCAGAATACGCCCCCCCGTGGACACACAGATAAAACGCACATCCTTCTCCGGCCAGCTCCGCAGGATCGCGGCAAACTCCGCCTTCTGATCCCGCGTCAGATACAATCCACGCGCCCGCCTGAAAATATGCCCGAACGACAGACACGCCGCCGCCACCGTCGGATCGTAAACGATCGGCACGAACCGCTCCGGATCGGACATCACGGTCCTGAAAAACAACGTCTCGTTCCGGTCCGCCAGCCCGATCAGATAGATATAGCGCTCCAGATCGTTCGGCTTGGCCGCCAGATGCCCCAGCACCCGCTCCACCTGCCGCTCCAGCGTCTCGACGGCAGGCGGCAACAACCCCACCAGCCCATGCCGCCGCCGTTCCTCCTGCGTAAACGCCGTCCCCTTGTTCAGAACCGGATCATTCAACAACGCCTGGCCGCTCGGCAATTTCGTGGACATCCCAGTCATCCCTCATGGTGAACCTCCGCCCTACCTGCGCACAGCCTGAACCGCCCGTCCTTGATCCGGATCAATAAAATCTCCCGATCCGGTCGAAAACCAATTCACTTCCCCTCCTCCGCCAAAACCGCCGCCAGCCCCTCCCGATACGTCGGATATCGCCACGCAATCCCCAACGCCCGCCGCGTCCCCAAACTCCGCACCACCCGCCGGTCGGACCAGAAACTCCGCGCCATCGCACTCATCTCCGGCCACACCTCCTCCAACGTCCGCGCAGGCGGCGGCTCCACCCCCAGCAGCCGCGCGCCCTCCTCCACCACCAGATGCTGCGGGCACGGCAGATCATCCACCAGATTGAACACCCGCCGCCCCACCGCCGCCGTCTCCATTGCCGCCATCACCGCTCGCGCAATGTCTTCCCGATGAATCCGCCCGAAACAATGCCCCGGCGCCACCACCCGCCGCGCCGTCCCCGCCCGCAATCCATCGAGAACCGACCGCCCCGGCCCATAAATCCCCCCCAGCCGAAACACATCGAACGCCACATCCGGTCGAACCGCTCCCCACGCCCCCTCCGCCACCACACGCGCCTTTGCCCGCGCATGAACCGGCCTCGGCGCACTCCCCTCATTCACCTCCCCACCAGCCCGATCCCCATACACCCCCGTCGTGGAAAAATACCCGATCCACCGCAAATCCCGCGCCCCCCGAACCGCATCCACGAACAGCAAGGCCGGATCGTGCCCTTCCCCGGCCTCATCCAGAACCGGCGGCGTCGAAACCAGCACATGCGTCGCCCCCGCAATCACTTCCGCCGCCTCCCCAAACCCGCATCGCTGCAACCCGTCCTCCGGCGCGCCCCCCACATCCCGCACCGTCCCCACCACGGAAAACCCTTCCCCCTCCGCCAGACGCGCCACCCCCCGCGCCGAATACCCAAGCCCCAGAATTACCAGCCGCTTCATAACCCACCTCCTCCAGAGACACGGATTTCCCAATGCACCGGCCCTGCGCTATGAGCAACGCCATGTCTCGCATCCTCGTCATCAAACTCGGCGCGCTCGGCGATTTCGTCCAGGCCTTCCCCCCCTTTCAGGCCATCCGCACCACCCACCGGAACGACCAGATCACACTCCTCACCACCGCCCCCTTCCTCGGCCTCGCCCAGACCAGCCCGTGGTTCGACAGCGTCCTCTACGACGAACGCCCCGACTGGACCGACATCAACGGCCTGCTCCGCCTTCGCACCATGCTGCAAGGCTTCGACCGCATCTACGATCTGCAAACCTCCAGCCGCTCCTCCCGCTACCGCCACCTTGCTGGCCGAACGGCAGAATGGTGCGGCATCGCCCCCAACAGCTCCCTCCGGCACGACAACCCCGCGCGCAACGCCATGCACACCCGCGCCCGCCAGCGCGACCAGCTCCGCCGCGCCGGCATCCACGCCGTCCCGGACGCCGATCTCGCCTGGCTCACCCCCCACGGCCCCGAACTCCCCACCCCCTACATCCTCCTCGCCCCCGGCGCCGCCGCCCACCGCCCCGCCAAACGCTGGCCTGTCGCCCGCTTCGCCAGCCTCGCCACACAGATCGCCCAACGCGGCTTCACCCCCGTCATCATCGGCTCCCGGCAGGACAGCGACCTCGCCGAAACCATCCGGCAAACCTGCCCCACCGCCCAAAACCTCACCGGCCAGACGGACCTCCCCAGCCTCGCCGGCCTCATGAGCCGCGCCGCCGCCGCCATCGGCAACGATACCGGCCCGATGCACCTCGCAGCCGCCACGGGTTGCCGTTCCATCGTCCTGTTCTCGGCCGACAGCAACCCGGCCCTTACCGCCCCCATCGGCCGCACAGCCGGGCAGGTCAGCATCATTTCCCTCCCCGATCTGGCCACTCTTCAGGTGGAAAGGGTTGCAGCCCTCCTCCCCGAGCGCCATTAAGAGCCTGCTTTCCTCCCGAAAGCCCACGCCATTCCAGACTGGAGCACCCTCCAATGCCCGCGATCACCCTGCCCGACGGTTCCGTACGCCCCTTCGACGGCGCGGTGACGGGCACGACGATCGCCGCATCGATCGGCCCCGGTCTCGCCAAGGCCGCACTCGCCATGTCGGTGGACGGCAGGCTCGTCGATCTCTCCACCGAAATCGACCATGACGCCACCGTGCGCTTCATCACCCGCAAGGATCAGGACGCGCTGGAGATGATCCGGCACGACGCCGCCCATGTGCTGGCCGAAGCCGTCCAGTCCCTCTGGCCCGGCACGCAGGTCACCATCGGCCCCGCCATCAAGGACGGCTTCTACTACGATTTCTTCCGTAACGAACCCTTCACCCCGGAAGACTTCGCCGCCATCGAAGCCAGAATGCGCGAGATCATCGCCGCCAACGCCCCCTTCACACGCGAAGTCTGGGACCGGGACGACGCCATCGCCTTCTTCGAAAACAGGGGCGAACGCTTCAAGGCCGAACTGATCCGCGATCTGCCCGAAAGCGAGGCCATCTCCATCTACCGTCAGGGAGACTGGCTGGACCTCTGCCGCGGCCCCCACATGCGCGGCACCGCCGATGTCGGCAGCGCCTTCAAGCTCATGAAGGTCGCGGGCGCCTACTGGCGCGGGGATCACCGCAACCCCATGCTCACCCGAATCTACGCCACCGCATGGCGAGACCAGAAAGAGCTGGATGCCCACCTCCTCCAGATCGAGGAAGCCGAAAAACGCGACCACCGCCGTATCGGTCGGGAGATGGATCTGTTCCATATCCAGGAAGAAGCCGTCGGCTCCATCTTCTGGCACGCCAAGGGCTGGCGTCTCTACACCACCCTGCAGGACTACATGCGCCGCGCCCAGGAAACCGGCGGCTATCAGGAAGTCCGCACCCCGCAACTCGTGGACCGCTCCCTCTGGGAAGCCTCCGGCCACTGGGACAAATACCGCGAACACATGTTCATCGCCACGGTGGAGGATGAGGACAAGACCCTCGCCCTCAAGCCGATGAACTGCCCCTGCCATGTGCAGATCTTCCGCCACGGCCTGCGCTCCTATCGCGAACTCCCGCTCCGCATGGCCGAATTCGGCGCGTGCCACCGCTACGAACCCTCCGGCGCCCTGCACGGCATCATGCGCGTCCGCTCCTTCACGCAGGACGACGCCCACATCTTCTGCACGGATGATCAGATCGCCCCCGAAACCGCGCGCTTCGTCGCCATGCTCAGCAACGTCTATCGCGATCTCGGCTTCGAAAACTTCCGCGTCAAATTCGCGGACCGCCCGGACCAGCGCGCAGGCTCGGAAGAAAGCTGGGACAAGGCCGAAAAAGCCCTGATCGACGCCTGCGCCCTCGCAGGCGTGGACTACGAACACAACCCCGGCGAAGGCGCGTTCTACGGCCCGAAACTCGAATTCGTGCTGACGGACGCCATCGGCCGGGACTGGCAGTGCGGCACCCTTCAGGTGGACTACGTCCTGCCGGAACGACTGGACGCCTCCTATATCGGCGAAGACAGCGCCCGCCATCGCCCGGTCATGCTGCACCGCGCCATCCTCGGCAGCTTCGAACGCTTCATCGGCATCCTGATCGAACAGTTCGCCGGCAAGTTTCCGCTCTGGCTCGCCCCCACGCAGGTCGTCGTCGCCAGCATCGTGACGGACGCCGAACCCTACGCCCGCGAAGTCGTCGAAGCCCTCAAAAAGGCCGGTCTCCACGCCGACGCGGACGTCCGCAACGAAAAGATCAACGCCAAAATCCGCGAACACTCGCTGGCCCGCGTCCCGGTCATCCTCGTCGTCGGTCGCCGCGAGGCCGAACAGCGTCAGGTCGCCATGCGCCGCCTCGGCGGTGCCGCACAGGAAGTTCTCGACCTGAACGAGGCCATAACCGCACTGGCGGCGGAAGCCACCCCGCCAGACCTCAAACGCGCCTGACCCACTTCACCATCGCCGTCCCGCATGGCTGCATCGCCCAGGATGCAGCCATGCAAGCCCGGTTTGTCTTGCACAGCCACGCCGCGCGCATTATGTGCAGCGTCGAGAGAGACCGCGCGCGTCGTTTTTCTGGCTCCCAAAAGGAACCCGTCACTCCGTCCCGCATTTCTCCCGCTGTTTGAAGAGCCACAGGAGCCGACCATACCTAGACCCCCGATGCAAGCTGCACCCACTCGTGAAGGGCCACGCGTCAATGAAGAAATTCGCGTCCCGCAAGTCCGCCTGATCGGCGCGGACGGCGAGATGGAAGGCGTGATGACCACCCGGGACGCGCTGATGCGCGCCTATGCGGAAGGTCTGGACCTGCTGGAAATCAGCCCGACGGCGGAACCGCCGGTCGTCAAGATTCTCGATTACGGCAAGTTCAAGTACGAGCAGCAGAAAAAGCGGAACGAAGCCCGCAAGAAGCAGAAAGTCATCGAAATCAAGGAAGTCAAGGTTCGTCCGAATATCGACGAAAATGACTATATGGTGAAGATGCGCGCCGTGAACAGCTTCATCGGCGATGGAGACAAGGTCAAGGTCACCCTGCGCTTCCGTGGCCGCGAAATGGCCCATCAGGAACTCGGCATCAAGGTTCTGGAACGCATCCGCACGGCAATGGACGAAAAGGCCAAGGTTGAGCAGATGCCCAAACTCGAAAACCGCCAGATGGTCATGGTCCTCGCCCCCCGCTAAGACCGGATCTTCTATCGAGCACTTCAAAAAACGCGCCCCTCACCCCGGCGCGTTTTTTCATGCCTGATGCAGATACCCGCGCCCCGTCTCCAGAACGGCCTCCGTCAAGGCGGACAACACCCTGCGCGAAGCCCTGCTGACCTGCCAGTAAAGCGGTACATCCACCACCGCCCCCGCACACAACTCCACCAGCCGCCCCGCCGCCAGATCCTCCCGGATCAGACAGTCCGGGTTCATGCCCCACCCAAGCCCCAGCAAGGCCCCGTCCCGGAACGCCTGCGCGGACGGCAGCCGATGCGCCCGCAACGGCACGTCCCCACCGGCAACCCGCCGCACCCACGCCTCCTGCAACCGGTCCTTCTGATTGAAAACCATGCTCGGCGCACAGGCCAGGCTCGCCCGCGTCACGCCAGCCGCAAAATACCGCCCTACGAAATCCGGCGTCGCCACGGCATGAAACCGCAACCATCCCAGCGCCATGCAGTCACACCCCGAAACCGCGGACGCCTCGGACGTCACCGCCGCCAGAACCTCGCCCCTGCGCAACCACGCCGCCGTATGGTCCTGATCGTCGAGCGACACTGCGAGCAACACCCCCGTCTCCTCCATGAACCGCCGCGCCGCCGGCAGAAACCACGTCGCCAGACTGTCTGCATTCACCGCCACCGGCACATCCAGCCACGGCATCTCCCCCACCCCACCCGGCAGCGCACCCGCCAGCTCCGCCTCCAGCATGCCGACCTGCTCGGCATGGCGGCACAACCGCCGCCCCAGCGCCGTTGCCACGCAGGGCTGCCCCCGCACCACCAGCACAGCCCCAACCCTCTCCTCCAGCCCCTTGATCCGCTGCGAAATCGCCGAAGGCGTCACATGCAACGCCATCGCCCCTCCCTCGAACGACCCCGCCCGCACCACGGCCAGCAACGCCGCCAGCCCCCTGTAATCCAGCATGATGAAGCAACCCTAAACCAGCGTAAGGAAATCCTGTTTGTCTAATCCGGAGACGGCAGGCAATCCCATCCCCATGACCACAACCGCCTTCCTCAGCGGCCTCCTCTCGGGCCTCAGCCTCATCATCGCCATCGGCGCACAGAACACCTTCATTCTGCGGCAAGGCCTGCTCGGTCAGGCCGTTTTCCTCACCTGCCTCACCTGCGCACTGTCAGATGCCCTGCTGATCGCACTGGGCTGCACCACCACCGCCACCCTGCTGGTCCTCTCCCCCCGCCTCCTCGCAACCCTGAAATTCCTCGGCATCGCATTCCTGATCCTCTACGGCCTGTCACGCCTCAACGCAGCCCGAACCGGCACACACACGCCAACCCTGACCACGCCACCAGCCACGACAGGCCGCACCCTCCTGACAACCCTCGGCCTGACATGGCTCAACCCGCACGTCTATCTGGACACATGCCTCTTCCTCGGCACCCTCTCTGCCCCCTTCGGCCCCTGTCGCCTGTTCTTCGGAGCCGGCGCCATCACCGCCTCATGCCTGTTCTTCTTCACCCTCGGCTACGGCGCCCGCCTCCTGCGCCCCCTGTTCGACAGCCCCACCGCATGGCGCATGCTGGACCTCGCCACAGGCCTCTGCATGGGCCTCATGGCCACCCGGCTCGCCCTATCCTGAACGCTCACTCCACCCGAACCGGCACCGGCGCATTGCACAACGCCACCCCACCTGCAGGACGCACGAAGAACGGATCGGTCCGCTTCGCCCGCGCATGAAGATACGCCGCGAAACTCCCGCTCTCCGTCCGCATCACCGCGACACGCGGCCGCTCCCCCTCCGGCAGATCGGACGCCAGAACCACACGCACGATCGGATCGCGCTCCTCCGGCCGGACATAAAATCCAAGCCTGCCCGTCCCATGCGGCAACCCCGTCAAAACCCCCATGCCGGACACCACCTCCCCCACCACCGCCATATTCCGGTCAAGCTGGCGCGGCGCCTCCCCCGTCACGGCATAAAGTTCCTGCCCATCCCCCGTATCCGGCGGCATGTCGCGCGCCACCCCCACCATGCCACGGCAATGCGCCAGCCAGACCCGCCCATCACCGGACATCCCCACCGGCCACCCCTCCACGAACCCCGCCCGATCCGCATAGGAATCCGCCGATCCCAGCGACGTCACCCTCAACCCCGACACCCCTCGCTCATACTCAGGCGGCAACGTTGCCACATACCCACGCGGCTTGACCGCCTTCTCATCCCGCGGCGCCCACTGTACGACATACCCGTCCTGGGACCGAACCACCGCCCCACCATCCCACCACCCCCGCCGCGCCAATATCGCTATGTTCCGGACATGCGCGGGCGCGAAGTCCGGCGCCAGCCGGATCACCACCCGCGCCCCACCCCGCACCTCCATCACCAGCAGATCCCGCGCCGGAACCGTCATCCAGTCGGACGCCGGCGCCCGATCCACAACCTCATCAGGCGTCGCCGCCACGCACCCGGCCGAAAAACCGACCAGCAGCAGCAGCAGCCAGCCGCCCCGCATCACACCAGACCATTGAACAGGGACGTGGAAAGATACCGCTCCGCAAAAGAGGGCACGATCGCCACGATGGTCTTGCCACGATGCTCCGGCAAACCCGCCAGCCCGATCGCCGCATGAAGCGCCGCACCGGACGAAATCCCGATCGGCACCCCCTCGATCCGCGCGCAACGCCGCGCCGCCGCAATCGCCTCCCGCTCCGAAACCGTCACCACACCCGACAGCAACGTCCGGTCCAGCGTATTCGGGCAGAATCCCGGACCGATGCCCTGAATCCCGTGCGGCCCCGGCTCGTCCCCGTTCAAAACCGCACTCTCCAGCGGCTCCACGCCATACACTGCAAAGCCGGGCTTGCGCGGGCACAGACGCTGCGCGATCCCGGTCGCCGTCCCCCCGGTCCCCAACCCGGACACCACCAGATCGACCTCCCCATCCGTATCCGCCCAGATCTCCTCCGCCGTCGTCTCGGCATGAATCTCCGGATTGGCCGGATTGTCGAACTGCGCCGGCATCCACGCATCCGGCAAACTCTCCAGCAACTCCTGCGCCCGGCGGATCGCCCCCGCCATCCCCAGCCGCGCGGGCGTCAGCTCAAGCTGCACATCCATCAGCCGCAGCATCTTCCGACGCTCCATGGACGCATTCTCCGGCATCGTCACGATCAGCCGATGCCCCAGCGCCGCCGCCGCGAACGCCAGCGAAATCCCCGTATTGCCCGATGTCGGCTCCACCAGAACCGTCCGCCCCCGCACGATCCGCCCCTCCGCCTCCGCCCGCAACAGCATCGCCACCCCAATCCGGTCCTTCACCGATCCCAGCGGATTGAAAAACTCCAGCTTCAGCAAAATCCGCGCCGGAATCCCGTCCACCTCCGTCAGGCGCGGCAGCGCCACCAGCGGCGTCCCCCCGATCGTCTCCAGAATCGACTGATAAACCCGCCCCCGTGGCGCCGCATGCCGATAGGAAGACGCCGCACGATCCTTCTCCACCAACTCCCCACCCGAACGCTTCCCGCCCATATGTTTCGACGCTTTCATGCCGCCTCTTCCCCTGTGACCACAGATTGACCGTGAATTGATATCGCATTTCGCGAAAAACACGAATCCCAGACGTGGATCAAGCGCCCGGAGCCTGATATAAACGCAACAACCCTGTGCACCACTCAAGGATCGTTCATGTATATAAGGCGGGACCGCGCCATGACCGCAGTGCTGATCATGCTCGACATCGCGTTCCACGCGGGGCGCGTCGGAACCGTCAGCGCCGCCGATATCGCCGAACGCGCCGGCCTGGCCAGACGCGGCATCGAACCCCTGCTCCAGTCCCTTTCGCGCTCTTCCCTGCTGGAAAGCGTGCGCGGCCCCCGTGGCGGATACAGGCTCGGCCGCCCACGTCGCGATATCGCCCTGTCGGAAATCATCAGCGTCGCCGTCTCGGACGATGCAACCTCCGAAGACGGCCCGATCGGCGGCCTGTTCACCAAAGTGGTCGATCCGTGCTGGCGCGCGCTGGATGAAACCCTTCAGTCCCGCCTCGAAACCATCACGCTGGACGATCTGGTGCGGGACGCGGAAGCCAAAGGCCTCCGCCGTCCGATGTCAGAACCGATTTCCTTCTCGATCTGAGCCGGCTCGATCTGACCCGACTCATCTGACTAGGCAAGCCCGCCAAGCCGGCGGGCCGCCCCTGGCATCACTTGTGCCTGCGCACCGTCGCATGGCGGCGCGTCGCCGTCTTCTTCCCCGTCGTCGCGGCAGGCGCACTCACGGCCGGCGTCGGCGCCGTATGAACCACCACACCCGTCGCATCTACCGTCGCCGCAACCTTCAGGCGCACACGCGGCTTGCCGTCGCTCGGAATCAGAATCGCCGTGAACGAATCGGATCCCGCATAGGCCGTCGCAGGCGTATAGGTCACATAGGTATGGTCGTCATAATTGTACAGAAACGCCTTGCCATGATCCGGCGCCGGATCAACCCCGAAAGACACATAATTGCCACCGCCCGGCGCCTGAACCGCCAGCGCGCACTGTCCGTCATCACTGCGGACCGACATCGCAACCGATAGAGTTCCATCAGCCGCCGTCTGCACCGGCGCCGTCTTGCACACGGCAGACTGCTTGACATACCCGAACGGATTCGGCGCCACGGTGCGCTGCACGATCGGCTTCTGGACACACCCCGCCACCGTCATCGCGACAACAGCCGCCGGCAGGAGCTTGAATTTCGCAGGAACTCGCAGTCGCACCGTCAACTCCGCTTCTCGATTCTGTACGTCATGCGCGGCACCTCTCCCGAAAACAGCCCCGAAAACGGCCACGCACGAATCCAGCACGCCTCTTAGAACAACCAGCCAGGCCGGGATAGACCCGCATCCCCAGTCTTTTCTCCCGTTTCCGCGATCATTTCCCATTTCGCGCTTTTTTTGACGGAACCGCACCAGCGGTCATTTTCCAGCCACGATTTCTGTTGCAGTATAGAGCTTTGCCGCACGTTCTTCGTATCCCGCATCATGAAGCACGCAACGGTCCCCCGCCTACCCACACCCTCCGCGCCCCGGCGCGGACCGGAGATCCCACATGCGCCTCCCGCTCCGTCGCGGCCTCGCCACTCTCGCTGCCTGCGGCCTCTTCCTCGGCACCATGCCCGCACGCGCCGCATGCAGCAACGCCCCCGCCCGCGAAGCCTTCGACGTGCAGGGCCTCAAAAGCGAACTGATGGTCACCGCCCTCTCCTGCAACGCACAGGACCGATACAACGGATTCGTCTCCAAATTCCGCCCGAACCTGCTGGACGAGGACGCCCGGCTGAACGGCTACTTCCGCACCACCTACGGCCGTCGCGCCCAGACGGAACATGACGACTACATCACCCAGCTCGCCAACGTGCAGTCCGAAGGCGGCCTCCGCGCCGGCACCATCTTCTGCATGCAGCGCGTCGCCATGTTCGACGAGGTGAACGCCCTGAACGACGGCGCGGACCTCGCCCACTACGCCGAAGCGAAAGACATCGTGCAGCCCGCCCTGTACGAAACCTGTGCCGCCCCGGAAACCGCATCCCACACCCGAAGCGCCGCCCGCTCCAGCCGCCACCCCTCCGCGCACCGCCGCGCGAAGGCCTGACTCCCAGGGCCTGACTTCTCCAGGCCTGATTTTTCACCCTCCCGTCACCACGATGCTTGACGGGAGGGCCGCCGCTCGGCGAAGAACATCTTATGAACGATCTCTTCGAAGCGAAGAAAAAACCCGCCCGCAGCACGCCCGCCCGTAATACACCTACACCGGACGCCTACGGCGCACACGATATCGAAGTCCTGGAAGGGCTCGAACCCGTCCGCCGCCGCCCCGGCATGTATATCGGCGGCACGGACGAAACCGCCTATCACCACCTCGCCTCCGAAATCCTCGACAACGCGATGGACGAAGCCGTCGCCGGCCACGCCAGCAGCATCGAGGTCCGGCTCGAATCCGCCACTACCATCGCCATCCGCGATAACGGTCGCGGCATTCCGATCGACCCACACCCCAAATTCCCCGATCGCTCGGCCCTCGAAGTTATCCTCACCACCCTGCACGCCGGCGGCAAATTCTCCGGCAAGGCCTACGACACCTCCGGCGGCCTTCACGGCGTCGGCTCCTCCGTCGTCAACGCTCTGTCCGATCGCATGGAAGTCGAAATCGCACGGGACCGCATCGTCTGGCGGCAGGACTACGCACGCGGCCTCCCCACCACGAAACTCGAACAGATCGGCAAGACCGCCAACCGTCGCGGCACCCTGATCCGCTTCAGCCCGGACCCGGAAATCTTCGGCCCCCTCACCTTCTCCCCCGCCCGCCTCTACAAACTCTGCTGCTCCAAGGCCGCCCTGTTCCGCGGTGTGCAGATCAAATGGGCCGTCGATCCCGCCCTCCTCAAAACCGGCGATGAAACCCCTGCCGAAGCCCTCATCCATTTCCCTAACGGCCTGGCGGACAGCCTGAACGCCGATCTGGGCGAAAACCCCGCCCTGCTCGCCCCCATCTGGTCGGGCGAGGCCGAACTGCCACTGGCGGCGGACGGTCGGACAGGCGGAAAGATCGAATGGGCCATCGCCTTCCGCGAGTCCGGCATGGCCGCCCTCACCTCCTACTGCAACACCATCCCAACCCCCCTCGGCGGCACCCACGAAGCCGGCTTCCGCACTGCCCTCGTCAAGGGCTTCCGCGCCTGGGGCGAACAGCGCAGCAACAAACGCGCCGCCGCCATCACCGCCGAAGACGTGCTGGGCACCATCGCCGCCAAACTCTCCGTCTTCGTGCGCGATCCCCAGTTTCAGGGCCAGACGAAAGAAAAACTCACCACACAGGAAGCCGCCAAACTCGTCGAAGGCGCCCTGCGGGACCGACTGGACCACTGGCTCGGCGGCAACCCCACACAGGCCGACAACATCCTCGCCTTCCTCATCGAACGCGCAGAGGAACGCCTCCGCCGCCGCGATGCCAAGGACACCCCCCGCAAAAGCGCCACCCGCCGCCTCCGCCTCCCCGGCAAACTGACGGACTGCACCCGCGAAAACGCCGCCGATACCGAAATCTTCCTCGTGGAAGGCGACTCCGCCGGCGGCTCCGCCCGTCAGGCCCGGGACCGCGAAACCCAGGCCGTCCTGCCCCTCAAGGGCAAGATCCTCAACGTCGCCTCCGCCACGGTGGACAAGCTCCGCGCCAATCAGGAACTGCGCGATCTGGTCGAAGCCCTGGGCTGCGGCGTCGGCAAGGAAGCGGACATCAGCAAACTCCGCTACGGCCGCGTCATCATCATGACCGACGCCGACGTGGACGGCGCCCACATCGCCACCCTGCTCATGACGTTCTTCTACCGCGAACTGCCGGACGTCATTCGCAACGGACATCTCTACCTCGCCCGCCCCCCGCTCTACCGCCTCGTGCAAGGCAGCAAGACCATCTACGCGATGGACGACGCGGACCGGGACCGCCGCATCAAGCGCGAATTCAAGACCGGCGCGAAAGTCGAGGTCTCCCGCTTCAAGGGCCTCGGCGAAATGCCCGTGGCAGACCTCAAACGCACCACGATGGACCCCGCCAGACGCACCCTGCTCAAGGTCGTCGCCCTGCCGGAAGACCGCGCGGAAACCAGCGAACGCGTCGAAAGCCTGATGGGCCGCCGCCCCGAACTGCGCTACCAGTTCATCCAGGAACACGCCCGATCCGTGGAACTGCTGGACGTGTGATGGACGCGCGCGCAACATTCAGGCATTCACTGGCCTGAATGTCCGCACATCCCTCCCCATCACACCCCGACGGCAACCGCGTCGGCGCCATCGCCTGCCTGATCGGCGGCATCTCCTCGTTCCAGATCGGCGCGTCCCTCGCCAAAACCCTGTTCCCGCTCTTCGGCCCGACCGGCATGGTCGGCCTGCGCGTCTGCCTCGCCGCCGTCATCCTGCTCACCCTCTGGCGCCCGAGCCGCAAACGCCTCTCCCCCGGCCTCTGGCGCCTCCTGCTCCCCTACGGCGCCTCCGTCGCCTGGATGAACTTCGCCTTCTACATCGCCATGACGCGCCTGCCCCTCGGCATGGTCGTCGCCCTCGAATTCATGGGGCCGCTCAGCCTCGCCCTGTTCGGCTCCCGCCGCTGGCTCGATCTCGGCTGGGCCGCCCTGGTCCTCTGCGGCCTCGTCCTGCTCCTCAAACCGGATTCCCCCCTCGGCCATCTGGACCCGATCGGCATCTTCATCGCCATGTCCGGCGGCCTCGGCTGGGTGGTCTATATCCTGACCGGAACCCGCATCAGCCCGATTCTGGACGCTGGCTACGCCACCTCCTACGGCATGGCCACCGCAGGAATTTTCCTGCTCCCCTGCCTCATCCCCGTCCTGCCCATCGCCATAAGCCACCCCTATCAGGGCGGCCTCGCCCTCAGCGTCGCCATCATGTCCTCCGCCGTCCCCTACGTGCTGGACATGCTCGCCATGCGCTCCCTCTCCCCGCGCGATCTCGGCATTCTGCTCAGCATGGAACCCATGCTCGGCGCCCTCTCAGGCCTCGTCTTCCTGCACGAATCCCTCTCCGGACAACGCTGGATCGGCGTCGGATGCATCGTCGCCGCCTCCATCGGCAACGTCCTGACCGGACGGCGCAAGCCAGAACTCGCCCCTCCCGGCTAACCCCGCAAAAAAATTCGGGCCGTTAACGATGTATTAGGACGCTCCATGCTCTCCTGACATCACTGCAAAAACGCAGTGCATGTCACGGAGAAAACCCGATGTCCTTTTCGATCAACACCAACAATTCCGCCATGGCCGCTCTCCAGAGCCTCAGCCAGACGACCACCGCACTGAACCGGACGCAAAACGAAGTCTCGACGGGCAAATCCGTGAACTCCGCATCCGACAATCCCGCCGTCTACGCGATCGCACAGGGTATGAACTCCCAGGTCGCCGCCCTCTCCGGCGTCCAGTCCGGCCTACAAACCGCCAACAACACACTCAGCGCCGCCAATACCGGCCTCGGCACCATCGGTTCGCTGATGTCGTCGCTCGCCTCCACGGTCTCCACCGCGCAGACCTCGGGCTACAACGCCAACACCATGAACGGCTCAATCAATCAGGCCCTGTCCCAGATCGACAGCGCCGCCAAAGGTTCCAACGTGAACGGCGTCAACCTGCTGGCAGGCGCGGTCGGCAACGGCGTCAACTTCACGACCGTCACCACCGCGCAAGACACGACCGGCAGCATGTTCGTCCAGCACGGCGTGAACGCCACATCGTCCGGCCTCGGCCTTGACGGCCTGACCGCCCTTGCTGGCCAGACGGTCTCGACCAGCGGCGCCTATACCGACAGCGGCGCAAGCGCGACCACGCTCAGCATCACGACAGGCGGCGGCAAGGCAGCCAACCCGACGATCAACTACAACTTCGTCATGGATTCCAATACGGCCGGTACCAGCGGCAGCGCCGGAATGCAGTCCAGCAGCACCATCGCCACTACGCTGAACAACGCGGTCGGCACGGGCTTCGGCATCACGGTCGGCTCCGACGGCATTCTGTCGGCCAGCGCCGGCGCCATCACCGCCACCACGACGGACACCAGCGGCAACACAACCTACACCCTGTCCAACGGGGACAACATCGTCGCCAGCCTGGATGCCAGCGGCAACACGAGCTACACCGCCAACACCGCGTTCGACAGCAACGGCAACGCCACCAGCCAGACCGTCGTGGTGGACGTGAATACCGGCACGGCGGACAAGGCCAACGGCGCCACCGCCATCAAACAGGGGCAGACCAACGCGCTGACCTCCGCCATGAATAACGCCGGTTTCGGCACCAGCCTCGGCAATGACGGCACCCTGTCTTTCGCGGGTGACAACATCACCGGCTCAACAGCAGGCGCCACGTTCGGCACCGCCACCGCGTCCACAACCACCAGCAGCACGTCCATGGGAATGCTGGCACTCAGCGGCGCCCAGCACAAGCTGGACAACATGACGGCAGCGGTTGGCGGCGGCGTCAACACGGTCACGCAGCTCTCCTCCACAGTCAGCAGCGTCTCCAACTCCCTGACGTCCAGCGTCGGCGCGTTGACGGATGCCGATCTGGCAGCGGAAAGCGCCAAGCTGACCTCACTGCAAACCAAGCAGCAACTCGCGATCCAGTCCCTCTCGATCGCAAATTCGCAGTCACAGACCCTGCTCAGCCTGTTCCACGGCTGATCAGCCCGCCCCTGGCCGGATCTCCTCCGGCCAGGGGTATCTTGTCTATTTCCGTCGCCCGAACAGCTTCTCCAATTCCGCCTTGCTCAGCTTCAGCCAGGTCGGCCGCCCATGCGAACACGTATCGGCACGCGGCGTCCGCTCCATCTGCCGCAACAGCGCGCTCATCTCCTCCCCATTCAGCCGCCGCCCCGCCCGCACGCTCCCGTGGCACGCCATCCGCGCGATCACCGCATCCATCCGGCGATCCAATGCCGCCGCATCCGCCACATCCAGCGCGGACTCCTCGGCAAGCTCATCCGCCAGATCCCTCAGCAATCCCTGTGCATCCCCATCCTTCAGCAAGGCCGGCATCGTCCGCAACAGGACGGACCCGCCCCCGAACCCCTCCAGCTCCAGCCCCAGCCCCGCCAGCGCCTCCCCATGCGCCAGCAAAGCCGCCGCCCCACGCCCCCCCAGATCCACCACCTCCGGCAGCAGCAACCGCTGCGCCCGCACCCGGCCGGACAGATGCTCCTCCCGCAGCTTCTCATGCGTCAGCCGCTCATGCGCCGCGTGCTGGTCCACCAGAACCAGATCTCCGTCGGAAGCCACCGCAATCACATACGTATCCAGAACCTGCGCCACCGGCGCCCCCAGCGGATACGCCTCATCCACAACCGCCGTCACCTCCGGCACCACCCGCGCAGACGGCATGTCGTTCAGATCAAGCCGCCCCTCCTCAAACCCACGAACCGAAGGCGTCACCACCGCCCGGGGCGGGCCCGGCTCCACATCCCGGTCCGGCGCCGGATACACAACGCTCTGCCGCCGCGGCATCCCCCCAAGGCTGATCCCATGCCCACCGCGCCCCGCCCCCAGCCCCAACGTGCGGGACAACGCCCCGATCACCAGAGACTTGACCTCGTTCTCATCCGCGAACCGCAATTCCGTCTTCGCAGGATGCACATTCACATCTACCCGCTCCATCGGCAAATTCAGCGTCAACGCCAGAACCGGATGTCGCCCCCGCTCGATCACCGGCCGATACGCCACCCGGATCGCCGTCCGCAGCAATGGGTCCATCACAGGCCGCCCGTTCACCAGAATGAACTGCGCCCCCGCCGTCGCCCGCGTCGTCCCTGGCCCACACACATGCCCGGCCAACGTCATCCCCGCCCGCTCTTCCTCCAGATCCAGCAAATCCGCAGGCGCCGCCCCCAGCAACGCCAAAGCCCGCTCCCGCGCACTCTGCACCGGTAGATCCAGCACGTCACGCCCGTCCATCACCAGCCGGATCGCCGCATGAGGGGCCGCCAGCGCCAGCCGCCGCACCACCGCCTCCGCATGGCCGGACTCCACCCGCGCACTGCGCAGAAACTTCCGCCGCGCCGGCGTCGCAAAAAACAGATCCTCAATCAGAACCCGCGTCCCCGAAGCCCCCGCAACCGGCACGGGCGGCTCAATCACTCCACCTTCAACCCGCACACACCACGCCGAATCCAAATCCCAGGGCCGCGACGTCAGGCTCAGCCGCGCGCTGGCCCCGATCGAAGGCAGCGCCTCCCCCCGAAACCCAAGCGTCGCAATCCGCACGAGCTGCTCATCCACCAGCTTGGACGTGCAATGTCGCTCCACCGCCATGACGAGTTCATCCGGCCCCATGCCGCACCCGTCGTCCACCACCTCGATCCGGCCAACCCCCCCCTCCTCCAGCGTCACCTCGATGCGGGACGCGCCGGAATCGATCGCATTCTCCAGAACTTCCTTCAAAGCCGCCGCCGGCCGCTCGATCACCTCGCCCGCCGCAATCAGATCGATCACATGGCCGGACAACCGCCGGATCGGCCGCCGCTGGAAACCCCCTTCAGCCATCGTCGGAAAGCAGCCTCAGAAAATCCCGAGGAAACTGGAAGACTTGCCCTTCACCGTCGGAGTCGCCCCCGTGCTCTGGTTGCGGCCCAGCGCGGAATTTTCCTGAATCCGCCGATTTTCGGCATCACCATCCACCACGGCCCCCGCCGAGCCGCCCTTCCAGAACATCAGATCATTGACAAACCCGGCGCCGGCCGATCCCAGCTCTGCATTGTTCGGTCCGCTCGCGCTCCGGTCCACCTGCCCCACCAATGCGGACTGCCCGCTGCTCCCCGTCGCCGCGCTGTTCTGCAACGCCGTATCGGGAGACAGCGTCTCCAGAGCCTGCATCCGCGGACTTTCATCACGCGGCGCTCCACCCTGCCCCGGATCGCTCAAATCCGTGGATGGCGGCATGGACAGCGGCGCGCGCGTCGTCACCGTATATTCATCCGGCGTGGAACGTTCGAGGCCGAACGCCCGCGAAACACCCTCGGACGAACAACCGCCCAGAGCGGTCACACAAAGCAGAGCGCCGAATCCGGCAGCGAAGCGGGGAAAACAGATAGCCATGGCGTCGCTCTCTCTATCTTTCAGACCGGTCCCAGGCAAGAGACCTCACACACCCGGACGCTGATCCACCGGAACACTCCGGTCGAACAGGCTGTCGATCATCCAGGCAATCACACCGCAGACGATACCCGAATCCGCAACATTGAACACATACCAACTATGGCCGAACGCATGGGCATGGAGAAAATCCACCACCGCGCCATACTGCAACCGGTCGATCACATTCCCCACCGCACCCCCCGCAATCGCCCCGACCGCCACGCAGATCCACGCCTTCCGAACCCGCGTCAGCATGAACAGCAGCACCAGAACCGCCAGCAGCGCCACCGTGCAGAACACCAGCGGCCCGGATCGCCCAAGCCCCCCCAGCATCCCGAACGTCACAGCATGGTTCCACACCATCGTGAAATTCAAAAACGGCAGCACCTCAACCGTCCCCTTCCGGGGCAGATCGAAGTCATACAAAATCCAGTACTTGCTCGCCTGATCCGCCAGCAGCACCCCCACCAGCGCCACCAGCCCGAATATCACCCGGCGCGCCTGCCCCGGCACCATCATCCCCATCATGCCGGCCCGACAACCTCCGCACAACGCAGGCACAACGCCGGATGCGCCTCATGCCGCCCCACCTCGTCGAGAACCCGCCAGCACCGTGCGCATTTCTCGCCCGAAGCCAGCCGGATCTGCGGCCCGGGATGCGCCACATCGGCAGAAACCGCCTCCTCCGGCACATTCACATAAATGGACGCCGCCCCCGGCAGAACCTCGACGGACGCTACGGAAACGATCGCAAGCTCCGCCCAGTCCACATCCCGGAAGGCCGAAGCCTCCGCCTCCGAAAGCGGCAGCTCCAGCGCCGCCCCCAGCGAAGACCCGATCGCCCCGGAACGCCGCGCCGCCTCGATCTCCGTCGTGATCAACCGCCGGACAGACCGCAACCCCTCCCAGCGCGCCCCCAGCTCAGGATCGAACCACGCCTCGGGCGCCACAGGGAACTGCGCCAGATGCACCGAATTCTCTACGCCGAACCGCGCCGTCCAGGCCTCCTCGGCCGTAAACACCAGCACCGGCGCCAGCCACGCACACAGCGTCCGATGCAGAATGTCCAGAACCGTCCGCGCGCTGCGGCGGCGATGGCTGTCCACCCCGTCGCAATACAGCGCATCCTTGCGCACATCGAAATAGAACGCCGAAAGATCCGTCGTGCAGAACCCATGCAGCGCCGGATAGATCCCGACCCACTGATGCGTCTCCACACCACGCTGCACCATCGCCCCAAGCTCGCTCACGCGATGCAGGATAAACCGCTCCAGCTCCGGCAGTTCCTCATACGGAACCACCTCCGCCTCCGAAAACCCGTCCAGCGCTCCCAGCAACCAGCGCAACGTGTTCCGCAACCGCCGGTACAGCTCCCCCTGCTGCTTGACGATCTCATTCCCGATCCGCAAATCCTCATTGGTATCGGAATTCACCACCCAGAGCCGCAAGATATCGGCCCCGAACTTGCTCGTCACATCGTCCGGCGCCACCACGTTGCCGAGTGACTTGGACATCTTCCGCCCCTGCTCATCCATGACGAACCCGTTCGTCACGACAGCCCGGAACGGCGCCATCCCCCGCGTCCCCACACTCTCCAGCAGGGAAGACTGGAACCACCCGCGATGCTGGTCCGATCCCTCCAGATACAGATCGGCCGGAAACTGCAATTTATCACGCCCCAGCACGAACGCATGGGTCGAACCACTCTCGAACCATACATCCACGATGTCGAACACCTGCTCATACTCTGCAGGATCGCGCTCCGGCCCAAGGAACACCGCCGGATCGGCACTGTACCAGACATCCGCGCCCTTCTCCCGGAACGCCTTGACGATCCGCGCCATCACATCCGGATCGCGCAGAACCTCCCCCGTCTCCTTCTCCACGAACACTGCGATCGGCACGCCCCAGGCCCGCTGCCGCGAAATGCACCAGTCCGGCCGCTGCGCCACCATGGATGTCAGACGGTTCCGCGCCATCTCCGGCACGAACGTCACATCCTCCAGCGCCTCGAGCGCCCGCTGCCGCAAACGCTGCTCCCCATCCATCCGGATGAACCACTGCGGCGTCGCCCGGAAAATGATCGGCTTCCGGGACCGCCACGAATGCGGATAGGAATGCAAAACCTTCCCGCGCGCCACCAGCCCCGCAGGCGCCTGCCCCTGCGAAACCGAACGCTCCAGCGCCTCCGTCAGCGCCGCACAGACCGGGTCCGCCGCCTTGAACACATGTCCGCCCGCAAACACCGGCACATGACCGGCATACCGCCCGTCATCCTCCACCATCTCCGGCACGTCCATGCCATGCTCACGCACCAGCAGGTTGAAATCGTCCACGCCATGCGCCGGCGCACAATGCACCAGCCCCGTGCCCGCATCCGTCGTCACGAACCCGCCGGCCAGCAACGGCACGTCATGATCATACCCCTGCCCATGCAACGGATGCCGCGCCACGGCCCCTTCCAGCGCCGTCCCCGGCAGCGTGTACAGCACATGATGCGCCGCAATCCCCGCCTCCGCGCAGAACGAAGCGATCCGGTCCTCCGCCACCAGCAGCTTCAGCCCGCGCGGCAGCAGGCTCTCCGGCGTCACGTCATCCACGCGCAGCACGGAATAGGTGAACTCCGGCCCATAGGCGATCGCCCGATTGCCCGGAATCGTCCACGGCGTCGTGGTCCAGATCACCGCCGAAACACCCTGCAACGCCTGCCCCGGCGTCGGGTCATGGTCGAACGGAAACGCCACCAGAATCGTGGTCGATTCAATGTCGTGATACTCGATCTCCGCCTCGGCCAGCGCCGTCTTCTCGACCGGGCTCCACATCACCGGCCGCAACCCGCGATACAGCCCGCCATTCAGCAGAAACCGCCCGATCTCCTCCACGATCGTCGCCTCGGAGGAAAAATCCATCGTCGCATAGCGATGCGCCCAGTCCCCCTGAACCCCCAGCCGCTGGAACTCCTCGCTCTGGATCCCCAGCCACTTCCCCGCATACTCCCGGCACTCCGCCCGGAAATCCAGCAACGGCACGGCATCCTTGTCCTTGCCCGCCTTGCGATATTCCTCCTCGATCCGCCATTCGATCGGCAGCCCGTGGCAATCCCATCCCGGAACATACTGCACGGCATACCCCGCCATGCGATGCGCCCGGTTGATCACATCCTTCAGGATCTTGTTAAGCGCATGGCCGATATGCAGATGCCCGTTCGCATAGGGCGGCCCGTCATGCAGCGTGAACACGGGCCTGCCCTCGGCAGCCCGCACAATCCGCCCGTCCAGATCCATCTCCTTCCAGCGCGCCAGAATCTCCGGCTCCCGGATCGGCAGATTGCCACGCATGGGAAAAGACGTGCGCGGCAGAAACACCGTCTCGCGGTAACGGTCCTGCGGGTCTTGGGTCGGATCGGACATCTTACTTCTGAAAATCACTTCGGGTTCGCGCCAGGCACACACAGCCCCGGCAAGGCCGCCTGTTATGCGGACCTTGCAGCACAGGGGTCAAGAGTAACACCAACCCCCAACCATATCGCTGACACATTCCTGCGGGACACGCCTCCCCAAACGCATCAACAAACCAGAGGCCCCATGTCCATCCGCCCCCTCATCCTCGGCAGCACCCTCCTCCTCACCACCATCACGGCCCACGCCGCCACCAACTGCCCCCACCAGCCCCAGACGGATGCCCTCTCCCGCCTCGCCCAGCAGGAAGACTGCCTCAACACCCGTCTCCGGAACAACCAGCAGACCTCCCAGGCCAAGATGGACGCCCAGCGCCAGAAACTCGAAACCCTGCGCCAGAAATACCAGAACGCCCCCGCCGACCAACGCGCCCACGTCCAGTCACAGATCCAGAAACAGCAGGACAAACTCGCCGCCTGGCAGACGAAAAACAGCCAGCAGATCGATCAGCTCCGCAAGCAGCCCGCGCAACAACGCCAGCGCACGAACGACCTCATCAACAAAACCCACTCGGACATCAACAGCTTCCTGAACGGTCACTGACCCCCCGGAACACAACCGATCCAGGGCGGAACCACCCAACACACCCGCCCACCACGAAAACACACGGGACATCGTTACCGAAACGATGGAGAACTTCCCCCGCCATTCCACAAGGGAGCCAGACAGCGTGCCGGACGCCGCAAAACCACGACGCCCGTCCAAACGCCTCCCCTTCCTGGCCGGCCTCGGCGCTATCCTCGCCCTCGTCCTCATCGCACAGACCCAACTCGGCGCCATGCCCGTCACCGGGGACGAACCCGAATATATCTACCGCGCGCTCAGCGTCTGGCTGAACGGCAATTTCCATCTCCCCATGAACCATTTCGCCGCCGCCCTGCCGGACCTCGCCCCCCTCGTCGCCAGGGGCTTCACGCCGATAAGCGGCCACCCCGTCCTCATGTCCATTCTCGCCGCCCCCCTCACCGGCCTCTTCGGCATAACGGGCGCACGCGCCGTCTCCGTCCTCTGCGCCCTGATCGCCCTCACCACCCTCGCCAGCCTCCTGCGCACCCGCTTCACCACTACCATAACCCTGCTGACAACCGCCCTCATCGCCTTCACCTTCCCGGTCGTCGCCTACACCCATCTTTTCTATACCGAAATGATGCTGATGGCCCTCATCACCACATCCCTCGCCCTCGCCCAACGCAGCCCCGGCCCAAACCTCACCTTCACCAGCCTCTGCGCCAGCCTTTGCGCCGTTCTCCTCCCCTTCATCCACATCCGTGCCGCCCCCCTCGCCGCGGCCCTCGCCTGCATCATCTTCCTTCCCCTGCTCAAACCGCAACGCCGCCACACCCTCATCCCCGTCACAGCCATCTTCCTGGCCGGCGGCGCTCTCTTCCTCTGGCACCAGTTCACCCTTTTCGGCCATCTCGTGGCCGGCGCCTCCGCCACATTCCACCCCTCCCTCATACATGCCCCCGGCCGCCTCGTCATCCAGCTGACGGATTTCCGGCACGGTCTCCTGTCCATCAACCCGGCCTGCATCCCCGCCATCGCAGGTCTGCTGATCGGCCTCCGCAACCGCTCCCGCCTCGCCCGACAGGCCTGCCTCCTCCTGCTGGCCTACGTCCCCCCCATGATCTGGGGCACCGCCTCGGAATCCTACCCGGCCCGCTTCTGGACCCCCGTCATGCCCGTCCTCGGCATCGGTTTCGCCTTCTGGCTCGCCCGGACCAGAACCCTCCCTGCCCGCATTGCAGGCGCAATCCTCGCGCTCATCGCCCTGCTCAACACCAAGGATCTGCTCCATAACAATTTCGCATTCCTCGGAAACCAGATGGCCGGCCTGACATGGGACGAAAGCTTCCCGTTTCACGACCGGTTCAATATCGCCGGTTTCCTCCCGTGGGACAGCTTCAACTACACCGATGCCGGCATGAACCCAGCCTTGGCCCTCGATCACTCCGTCATGCTGCACGCCACGCTGTTCTGCACAACCCTCATCGCCGCCTTCATCATCGCCGCCCTGTCCGAAACCCGCAGATGGACCGGATGGCTCCCCCTCGCAGCCCTCGCCCCCCTCTTCGTCATCAGCGCCATGCGCCCCCTCGCCGCAGAAAATCTGGCCGTCACCAGCACATCACACCACACAATCCTCACCCTCCGCTGCCCCGCCCCCGTACGCCTCGTCCGCATCCTCTCCCCACAACGCCCCAAGATGATTCCCCCGGATTTCCCTTCCGCGCTGACCATCACCACACGCTCCACCACCAACACCCTTTCCTCATGGCACGCCCCCTTCGCCCCCGTCATCGCCATCCCCCACGGCACATACACCGCCATCACTCTCACCCCCACCGGCAATACGCAGGGACCATGGAAATCCGTGCAGTTCGCCGTCATGACCGCCGGATACCGCATGACCCGCTGCCCGAAACAATACCCGTCATCGCATTCTTGACCTGCCTCAATGATCCACCCCTCCCAACCCGCTAAGGACCATATCCATCCATAAACCCCGTGAGGCTCCACCCCATGTCCCAACATCCACCCCCTCACGTCATCACCCCCTCCCGGCACACCCTCCTCATCGCCCTCATCATCGCCGCCTCGGGCCTGCTGGTCGGGCTGGACACCGGCCTCATCGCCGAAGCCCTCACCTTCATCGGCGATACCTTCCACATGAGCATCCGTACACAGGAATGGACCGTCTCCATCCTCATGATCGGCGCAGGCGCAGGCTCCTGGTTCGCAGGCGGTCTGTCCCAGAAACTCGGCCGCCGCCACGCCCTCCTCGGCGCCATGCTCCTCATGCTTGCAGGCGCCGCCCTCTGCGTCACCGCCACATCCATACCCCAGATCATGCTCGGCCGCCTGTTCATCGGCGGCGCCATCGGTATCTGCACCTTCACCGCCCCGCTCTACATCTCCGAACTCACCACAGGCCCCATGCGCGCCCGCATGGTCTCCACCTATTCCATGCTCCAATCCGCCGGAATCCTGCTCGGCTACATCATCGGCAGCGCCCTCGCCACAGGCGCACACTGGCGCTGGATGGTTGGCTTTCCTATCCTCCCCGCCGCCCTGCTCTTCGCCTGCTCCCGCATCCTGCCCGGAACCCCTGCCTGGCTCGTCACCCGCGGCCGCCGCGAAGACGCCCGCGCCATCCTCCACTCCCTGCGCGACGACCCCGCCGAAGCCGATCACGAGCTGGCCCGGATCGAATCCGAAATCCGTCTCGGCAGCACCGGCGGCCTCACCCTCCTGCGCACCAACCGCGCCTTCCGCCGCGTCGTTGCCCTCGGAATCGCCCTGCAAATCATGCAGCAGTTCACCGGCATCAACATCGTGATGTACTACGCCCCCAGAATCTTCCAGAACGCCAGCTTCCCCCCGGAAATCGCCGCCTGGACCACCAGCTTCATCGGCTTCATCAACCTCCTCGTCGGCATGACCGCCATCTACGCCGTCGGCAGATGGGGCCGCCGCCCCCTCCTCGTCACAAGCTGCGCCATCATGGCACTCGCCATGCTCGCCGCCGCCCTCCTCGAAGCCTCCCCCTCCACGACCACAACCTCCATCGGCCTGGTCACGAGCCTCCTGATTTTCGTCGCAGGCTTCGGCCTCGCCGCAGGCCCCCTCGTCTGGACCCTCTGCTCCGAAATCCAGCCCACCGACGGCCGGGAATTCGGCGTCGCCTGCTCCACCCTCGCCAACTGGACGGCGGACTGGCTCGTCAGCAACAGCTGCCTCAGCATCATGGCCCTCATCGGCACCGCCTGGACCTTCGGCACCCTGATGCTCACCAACCTCGCCTTCATCGCCCTGACCCTCGCCTTCGTCCCCGAAACCAGAGACGTCCCCCTCGAAGACATCGAAGCCAGACTCGAAGCCGGAAACCCCCTGCGCAAAATCGGCCGTTAACTCCATATCCTTTCACCACCATCAACAGGCTCCCATAGGCGTGCCCCCGAAAAACCCCGTATGATCCCGGAAGGCCAGCATACCCACAGGATCAGGAAACAGGCATGACCAACAAAGACAACCGCATCGGCTTCATCCGCGGCCAGTTCACCCCCCTGGCCGACGCTACCATCCCCGTCATGGATCGCGGATTCCTGTTCGGAGATGGCGTCTACGAAGTCACCGCCGTCATCGAAGGGCGCCTCGTCGATACCAGCCCGCACCTGGCCCGCCTCGCACGCTCCCTGCACGAAATCGGCATCCCCAACCCCTACACGCCAGAACACTGGACACAGACCGAAGAGGACATCGTCCGCCGTAACGCCCTCCGCAACGGCCTCATCTACCTCCAGGTCACACGCGGAATCGCCGAACGCGCCTTCCAATACCCCAATATCCTCGACCCCACGGTCGTCCTCTTCCCCCAGTTCGCCCCCATACAAAACAACCCTCTCGTCCAGACCGGCGCGCGCATCATCACCCTCCCGGATCTTCGCTGGGCACGCTGTGACATCAAATCCACCTCCCTGCTCGCACAGGTCATGGCCAAAAACGCCGCCGCACAGGCCGGCGTGGCTGAAGCCTGGATGATGCGGGACGACACCATCACCGAAGGCGCATCCTCCACCGCCTTCATCGTCACCCGTAACGGCGAACTCGTCACCCGCAACCTCTCGCAGGACATCCTGCCCGGCATCACACGCCAGACCATCCTGCAGATCGCAAAAAGCTGCGGCCTCACCATCGCCGAACGCCCCTTCACGCGCGACGAAGCCCTGAACGCCGCCGAAGCTTTCTACACAAGCGCCTCAACCATCGTGATCCCCGTCATCGAGATCGACGGCCACCCGATCGGCACGAAAACCCCCGGCCCCATCAGCCGAAAACTCTACACCGCCTATCTCGACGCCGTCATGACACTCCCTGAAATCGGCACCTGAGACCCACGGATCACGCACGCCCCTGCCGGGCGGTATGCCCCCGCAATCCCGCCCCCACGCGCGGCAAACGCCCGTTCAGCAGCAGAAGAAGCACCCGGCTTCGGCTCACCACGAACACATGAAACGCCACCGTCGCCACAACCGTCACCAGCACGATCGCACTCCACGCCATCACCGGCGCCACAGCCTCACGCACACACACAAACCCCAGCACCGCCACAACCGGATGATGCAGCAAATACACCGTATAGCTTGACCCGGAAATCCGCCGCACCCAGTCATTCGGCCGGTTGAAATGCCCCAGCGCCAGCCGGAACATCCACCGGCTCACCAGCACGGTCGCCACAGTCGCCAGAGACGGCAGAACCACCTGCTCCACATGGCTCCCCCCTGCCGCGCAAACCCCACACCCCAGCACGGCCGACACCCCCAAAACACCCGCCACCACCCCCGGCGCCGCAAACCAGTGCAACACCGCCGGGCGCACATACAAAATTGCCCCCAACGCAAAAAACATCATGTAATACAGCGTAGATTGAATCTGGATCATATCGTGAAACAGTCCCAGTTCCCGATGATGATTAACCGTCTGCACCGCCTGCAACACCAGCGTCCCCCCCACCAGAACCGCCAGCAACCCCACCCCGAACACACGCGGCATCACCATCGCAAACCGCTCCACACGATCCAGCGGCCCCCGAAGCACCCCGGCCCCAACCCGATAAACCCCGGCGAACACGGCACAGATCAGAAACAGATCAACCAGAAACCACAGATGCAACACCCATAGCTTGTTCGGATGCGACAGAATCTGCACCACCCCCGGCAACGCCGTCTGCCACGCTGAAACCGGAACCTGATCCCGCGCCATCACGAACAGCAGCAATTGCGGCGGCGTCAGAACCACCACCGAAACCACCAGCGGCACCAGCAACTGAACCGACCGCCCGGATAACCACTCTCGAACATCCCGCCGCCCGATCGTCAGCGCCGAGAAAAATCCCGACAGCAAAAAGAACGCCCCCATCCGGAAACTGTGCAACGCCCCCGCCAGCGCCGCAAACCCCCAGGACGCTCCCGGCGCATGAAACAGCCACGACGTATGCAGCCCGTAAATCAACGCCGCATGATACGGCACCCCGAACACCATCAAAAAAAGCCGCATGGCATCAAGGCCATGCAGCCGCGTCGATTCACTCGTCATAACAACTCCAGACCACGGACCCGCAAAATGCGTCGCTTTTCAAGCACCACCACGTCAATAATTCAACAACTACCCGGAATGACTTAAAATTACCGAAATCATGTCATAAAATTTCAAAATCACCCCTTCGGCGGCAACGGCGTACACGCCACACTCGCCGCCCGCCCCAGCACGATCATCCGCCGCGCCGCCACCGCCCCCCCCGCCATCTCCCCCGCCAGATGCGTCAGTAACGGCGAACTCAGCACCGCATGCGCCGCCGTGTTGATCGCCGCTTCCGTCACCGCCGTCGCCGTCGCCGCAAACGCCGTCCGCCGCAACAGCCCCAACGTCGCAAACACCCCCGGTCGCATGCCATACAATGCCGCAATCTGCCGGATCAGCCGCATCCCACGCCACGCAATCAGCAACACGACCAGAGCCGGCGCCGGCGTCGCCGCAATCCCCGCCACGATCTGCGCCGCCGCCCGCCGCCCCAGCGCATCGGATTTCGCCCGCAACTCCTTCTCTACCCCCGCGCGCAGCAACGGTACGATCGCATCCGGATCGTTCACAGCATCCAGCGCCGGCCGCAACGCCGCCCCACCCTCCACCTGCGCCAGCCAGTGCCGCGCCGCCCGCATCTTCACATGCGGATTATCGGAGGCCAGCTCCGCACGCAGCCGGTCCACCGCCTTCAAAGCCGCCAACCCGCGCAACTCCCTCCAGATCCCAAGTAAAATCAACCCGAACCCCAGCACCGCCACCCCCAGCGTCACCCAGCCCAGCCATTCCGAACGATGAAACTCGTCATCCACGAAATTGCCCGTCTGCAATGCCGCCAGCCCCAGCGCCAGAACCCCGAAACCGCTCAGCACCAGAACCGGCATCCCCCACCCCGCCTCCGCCTTCACAACCACCTCCGGCACAGGCGCGATGTCCAGCCGCTCCGCCCGCCCATCCTCCGCCTCCAGCCTCGGTCGCACATCACTCACAGCAAATCCCCCAGAAGAAACGTCAGAAGATCATTCAACCCGATATTCGGAACCGGCTCCCGCGTCCCCAACCGCAACCGCGCAGGCTCGAACACCGGCATGGATAAAAACGGATGCGCCCAGAACTCCGCCCCCGGCGGCCGATCCGGCACCTCCCCCGGATAAAACCGGCTCATCCGCTCCTCCCCCAGCAACCGCCCCCGCACCGCCGAAACCGGATGTCCCTCCAGCGTCCACACGAAATCCTCCGTACAGCGCGACGCCGCCACCGCAAAACTCGCCTGATCCGGCGCATTTTTCCCAAATCCAATCCGGCTCGGCGTCTGTGTCAACGCCCCCATCAACGCAGCCAGATTGCCCCGCTGCCGCTCCGAAACATGGTCCGCCTTGCTCGCTACATACGCCACCCGCCGAATCACGCGCGGCGGCAACCGCAACTGCGCCAGCGCCGCCAACGACGCCATCCATCCCCCCTGCCACCGCAAAGACCCACTTGCCGCCAGCAACGCCGCCTGCATGTCCGCAAAAATCTCCGGCCCCGTATGCAACGCCCCCAAAAGGTCCGCCAACACGATCAGCCGGTCCACCTGCCCAAACATCGGCGAAACCAGAGACTCCCGCATCGCCTCCTTGTAAGCCTCGAACCGCCGCCGCATCAGATCCGAAAGCCCGGACGCCCCCACCAGCGGAAAGAAACTCATCCACGGCGGCGCACCCCCCGGCCCCGGCATCAGGAAACGCCCCGGCTGCAACAACGACAATCCACACTCCGCCCGCAAACGCCGCATCATCTCCACATAAAGCCGATGCCCCGTCGCCGCCAGAACGTCATCCGCCTCCGCCCCCACCGGCAACCCCCGCGCGAACGCCAGAAATCCTCGTGTCACCTCCAGCAGCCGAGGCTCGTCCAGCCGGCCCCACATCGCCTCGGACCATTCGGCAAAAGACTGCCCCAGCATCGGCAGATCCAGCAGCCACTCTCCCGGATAATCCAGCAGCTCCACCCGGATCGTCCGCTCCGGCAACCCCATGCCGGACGCCACATCCAGTTCCAGCGCCAGCAACGAAACCGCATCCGTCCGCTCCGGCCAGCGCGGCGGGTCGGCCGCCAGAGCCTTCAGATGCGCCCCAAAATCAAAACGCGGTATATCCTCCACGCCCGATTCCGCCACCCGCGCCCGCAAAACCTTCCCCCCCAAAGCCTCCGGCGCCAGCAACACACTCGCCAGCGCACTCAGCAGTACCGTCTTGCCCGCCCGCGCCAGCCCCGTCACCCCGATCCGCACCGTGCGCGTCCGGACGAAATCCAGCGGATTGCGCATCAACCCTTCCAGCAAAGACACGCCGCAAAACCCCTTATCAAAACCTATCCCACGCTACCCTCCTCCTCCCCCGCCGCCAAGATCACCGCCAGATCCGCCGCCTGCCGCCGGATCTCCGGAATCGCGATGGACTCGAACAACACCCCCTGCCGCGCCGGCCCCAGCGCATACAGCCCCTCCGAAACCAGCCCCTCCCGATCCAGCACCGCCCCATCCTCCCGCAAAGCCAGCCCCGCCCCGAAAAGCCCCGTCCCCGCAACACCCTCCGCAATCAGCCCATTCAGCAACGCAGACCCAACCCGCCGGTAATCCATATCCGGCCCCGTACACATCACCACATGCGCCGCCTCCACATGCTCCACCCCCTCACGCACCCGAACGTGCACCACAAACCCGTCCCCCTCCCGCTCCGTCCGCTCCACACGCCCCCGCACAACCTTCAGCCGATACGCCTCCCCCCGCAACCCCTCCGCCACCTGCGGCGCAATCCGATGCCGCACAATATCCCAACGCCGCTGCAAATGCCGCCGAAACCGCGCCTTCTCCTCCACAGGCAACGCCGCCCACAACGCATTCTCCACCGGCCGCAACACATCCACCGCCGCCCGCCAGTCCCCATGCCGCCCCAACGCCCACCGAAACGCCCGAACATACGCCAACGCCGTCGGCTCCGTACCCAAAGGCACCGAACACATATCCGCCTTCTCACAAGGCGCATGAACCTCAGGCAGAAACCCGTTGCGCGACACCGCCGAAATCCGTCCCCGATGCCCCCGGTCCCGCAGCCGCAACACCACATCCACCATCGTCAGCCCTGTCCCCACCAGAACCACACTCTCTTCCGGCCGCACCGCCTCATAAAACGCATCGTCCCACGCCTGCCGATATCCCTCTCCCGGCAAAGCACACGGTGTAAAATTCCCCGTCGCCAGAACCACATCCCCGGCCCTCACCTCCCCACCCCCAGCCAGACTCACAACCCCCACACCACCCTCACGCCGATACCCTACCGCCCGATCCCGAACATGCTCCACCCCCGCCTCCCCGAAAAGCGCCTGCACATACCCCCCAAACACCATGCGCGGCGCAAAATCCCCGGCCCCCAGACCCTTCCCCTCAACCCCGCGCCACCAGTCCAGAAAATGCCCCGCCCGCTCCGGGTCGGCACTCATCCCACCCGCAGCCACATTCAGCAGATGAGACCGGCACGGCGTCCCATAAGCCAGCCCACGCCCCGGCACCTCCTGCGGATCGATCATCACGATCCGCACTCCCGCATCCCGCCGCCGCATATGCCACGCCAGCAGAACACCACTCGCCCCACCACCCACAATCGCTACCGTCCGCATCCGCCATCTCCTTGCTTCTCCCCCACCATGCCTTCCCAGATATCATCTTTCCAACGCAGTATTCTGATCGAACCAATCTCATATCCAGATCGATCCAGCCATGACACTCGAACAACTCCGCATCTTCGTCGCCGCCGCCGAACGTCAGCACATCACTCAGGCCGCAAAAGCCCTCAACCTCGCACAATCCGCCGTCAGCCACGCCATCGCCCAACTGGAAGCGGAATTCGGCCTCGCCCTGTTCAACCGTATCGGCCGTACCATCCGCCTCACCGAAGCCGGGCGCCTCCTCCTGGCAGACGCCCACACCACCCTCGCCGCCGCCACACGCACCCGCCAGCACATGGCAGAACTTTCCGGCCTGCAAACCGGAACCCTCCACCTTCACGCCAGCCAGACCATCGGCAATTATTGGCTCCCCAGCCGCCTCAAACGCTTCCGGGATCTCCACCCGGACATCACCCTCCACGTCGCCATCGGCAACACGCAGGACGTCATCAAGGCCGTCAACAACAGCACCGCCGAACTCGGATTCGTCGAAGGACAGGTCAGCATCCCTTCCTGCCACACCGAAACCATCGCCAAGGATCAGATCATCCTCACCGCATCCCCCGAACACCCTCTGGCCACTCAAAACCCCCTCACGCCCGCCAAGCTTGCAAAAGCCCAATGGGTCATGCGCGAACCCGGCTCCGGCACCAGAACCACTCTGGAAGAAACCCTCTCCACCCTGGGAATCCCACCGGAAACACTCACCATCTCGCTCGAACTCCCCTCCAACGAAGCCATCCGCGCCGCCATCGAAGCCGGCCTCGGCATCGGTGCCATCTCAGCCTCGGTCGTCGCGGAAAGCCTTGAAAACGAACGCCTCGTCTCTCTGCCGCTCCCCCTCCCGGCACGCCCCTTCACCTGCATCCACAACCACCACCTCAGCCCCGCCGCCAAGGCCTTTCACAGCCTGATCACCACCCTGCCGCACCACAACAAGGCACCCAGGCTGTCTCTCCTCTGAACCTTCAGGAAATCGAACCTGTTTCCTCACCGTCTCAAACCATTTGCACGGTAGAAAGCGCCCAAGGCTCCGTGTGAAGCCATCAGCACTTTAGGCAGACCAATCCTGTCGATCATCTCCCGATACCGGCTGCGATTGGCTCTGGTGGCCACGGAAATATGGCGGATCATGTCCCACTTCACACTCTCCCGCCCCCCTTCCAGCGCACCTCGTCGATCGCGCCCGAACCAGCACCGCCATATATAGCGATACAGGCTGGTCACGGTGGCAACATCAAGAAGGATAAACCCGGTCGCCCGGTCAAGCCTTTGCGGAAGCAACCTGGAGTAATTGCCGTCCATCACCCAGCACGCCTTCATGATCGCCGCATCATGAAGAGCGGTGAACTCGTCTGTCGGCCGGAGCGCCCAATCAGTCTGCGGGAGATGGGAAAGCTGATCGAGGTGAATGACATCCAGGCCCCGCGCCCGGGCGATCGCCACCGCCAGCGTAGATTTTCCACTGCCGGACGGTCCCATGATAACGATGCGTGTCCCAAGCTCGTCCAGCATCATGGCACGCCACACCTCCTCCGATGAGTCCTGTAACTACATCAGGTTCACACAATAATCCGGACCCGAACACATGCCGATACCAGGTATATGTTCCAGACCGTCTTCCGTCCGGACTCCACACAGGAATCGGCCATAACCGTCAGTACACCTCGGCCAGTTGTCAAAACCCATTAACGTCACCAAAGAAACAGACACACCCTCCCGTCATTGACGCCGCCGCCCTTACAGCACTCCCCGACAACACCACGAAAAGCCCTGATAGCCCGATAAAAACACCCCCACGAAACCAGACCCTCAGGCCAGTTCCCAGATCGAAAACCGGTCCATCGGATGCCGCGCCATCCACCGCATCCGATACGGCGCCCCAGGATCAACCGGCGGCGGCTCCCCCTCCGGAACCGGCGTCTCATCCGGCGGCGTCTCAATCGGCGGCTCCGGCTCAGGAGGCGGCACAGGGGACGGCACATCCGGCCCCGGCGGTAGCATCGCATCCCGTAAAGCGATTAGATCAATCATGATATGTCCCTCACCCGGCCCATCAGAACCGGGTTCAACCAGCCCAAAGACCGGAGTTGCAACCCATCGTGTCCCCACCCGAACCTCACCCCGGCGCTCCCGTCGTCATCATCGGCGCAGGCCCCTCAGGACTCATGGCCGCCGAGACCGTCGCAAAAGCAGGACACCGTATCGTCATCGTGGAGCAAATGCCAAGCCCGGCCCGCAAATTCCTGATGGCAGGCCGATCCGGTCTCAACCTGACGCATTCCGAACCGCAGGAACACCTCCTCGATCGCTACGGCCTGGCACGCCCATGGTTGCATGACGCCCTCACATCTTTTTCCGCACAGGACACCATCGCCTGGGCCAACTCCCTCGGCCAACCCTGCTTCACCGGCACATCAGGCCGCATTTTCCCCAAATCCATGAAAGCCTCCCCTCTCCTCCGCGCCTGGCTCGCAAGGCTCGAAACCCTCGGCGTCACCCTCCGAACCCGCACGAAATGGATCGGCTGGAACACCACCACCCTCACCCTCGAAACCCCCAACGGCCCAGAAACCCTCGTCGCCAGCGCCGTCATCCTCGCCACCGGCGGTGCAAGCTGGCCCCGCCTCGGCACGGACGGCCACTGGACGCACGCCCTCCCCCCCGAAACCATCGCCCCCTTCCGCCCCGCAAACTGCGGCTTCACCACAACCCTCCCCCCCGAACTCCACACCGAATACGCAGGCCACCCCCTCAAGCGCATCGCCCTCACCTTCAGCGGCCAAACCACACGCGGAGACCTCATGCTCACGCCGGATCGCCTGGAAGGAAACCCGCTCTACCTCCTCTCCGCCCCCCTGCGAAACACCATCGAACACACCGGAACCGCCACCCTCCATCTCGACCTCCGCCCGGACCTCACTCCCGAAGCCGCACAGGAACGCCTCGCCGCCACCCGCCCGCGCGAAAGCCTCGCCAACCGCCTCCGCAAGGCCTATCGCCTCGATCCCCTCCACCGCGCCCTCCTCCGCACCGCCCTCCCCAAAAACACCCCCGACACCACTATCGCCACCACCATCAAGGCCCTCCCCATCACCCTCACCGCCCCCGCCCCGATCGACCGCGCCATCTCCACCGCAGGCGGTCTCCGCCAGTCCGCCCTCACTCCGGACTTCATGCTGATCGGCCGCCCCGGAACCTTCGCCGCCGGAGAAATGCTGGACTGGGAAGCCCCTACCGGCGGCTACCTCCTCCAAGCCTGCCTCGCCACCGGCAAAGCCGCCGGCCAGGCCGCCATCCAATGGCTCGCTCAAACCAACCGAGAAACATCTTGACACAAAGCCCGGAAAGGTAACCCATAGGTTACATAAGTTGCGGATCGGATCGTCTCATGAACAGGGAAAAATATCTGCACCGGGCAAAGTCCCTCGCAAAATCCCTCATGAGAATCGGCATCTTTCTCGCCATCACACAAACGGACTTCTTCGCCACCCTGCTCGGCTTCCGCACCTACGAAATCCGGTACGGAAGCTGGCCCGAATATCTCATCTACGTGGGCCTCGAGGTCGGCTATACCCTCACATGGGGTCGCAAGACCCTCATCGCCGACACACGGGAAACCCGCAAAAAACTCCTGCGGGGCGAACTGTCCCCACCCCCTTTCCCCGTCAGAATGACCTTCCTCCTCGGCTCCCTCGCCATCCTGATCGTCGCCACCCTCGATCACTTCCACCCTCGCACACACAGCCCGGCCTTCCTCCCGCTCGCCCTCGCACTCTTCGGCCTCTTCGCGCTCATCGAACTCAACATGCTGATCTTCCCAAACGACACCCTGCTCCATGATCCCCACGACGAACTGCAAAATTTCTTCCAGTCCCGATCTCTCAAATTCGGCTACACCACCGCAATCGCCACGCTCACAACCCTCTTCCTGACAACACTCTACCGCCCCGCATGGACCCCTTTCGCCGCCCTGCTCGGCCTCACCATCGCCCTCATCATCCCCGCCACCACCTATCACCGCATGAACCGTCAGGCTGACCAGCCCACTCCATGAAACTCGTCTGCCACCTGAAGACCCTCCGAACCGCTCAAGGCCTGACCCAGGCCGAACTCGCAGCCCGCATCGGCGTCTCCCGCAAAACCATCAATACCATCGAAAACGGCGTCTTCACGCCGTCCGTAACCCTCGCCCTCCGCCTCGCCACAGACCTCGGCACCACGGTCGAAACCCTGTTCTCCCTCACAACCACCCAAACCCCATTGCCCCCCACCCCCCTCCCCGGCTATCGCTCCACACCATGAGCACCACCGCCGCCGCCATCAGCCTGGGTCAGCAACGCAACGGCCAGGACGCCCGGATCGACCTCGCCGAACTCCTCGCCACGCGCCTCCTCGTGCAAGGCAATTCCGGCTCCGGCAAATCCCACCTCCTGCGCCGCCTCCTCGAACAGACCGCACGCCTCGTCCAACAGGCCATCATCGACCCCGAAGGCGATTTCGTCACCCTCGCCGAACATTTCGGCCACCTCGTGATCGACGCGGCAGACCACACCGAAGCCACCCTCCGCACGGCCGGCGAACGCATGCGCGAACACCGCGCCTCCACCGTCCTGAACCTCGAAAACGTCGAGCCGGACCAGCAGCTCCGCGCCGCAGGCGCCTTCCTCAACGGCATGTTCGATGCCCCGCGCGACGTTTGGTACCCCGTCCTCGTCGTCGTGGACGAAGCCCAGCTCTTCGCCCCCGTCTCCGGTGGCGATACATCCGACGAAGCCCGCAAAACCTCCCTCGGTGCCATGACCAACCTCATGTGCCGCGGTCGCAAACGCGGCCTCGCAGGCGTCATCGCCACACAACGCCTCGCCAAACTCGCCAAAAACGTCGCCGCCGAAGCCACCAACTTCCTGATGGGCCGCACCTTCCTCGATATCGACATGATCCGCGCGGCAGACCTCCTCGGCATGGAACGACGCGCCGCCGAAGCCTTCCGCGATCTCTCACGCGGCCAGTTCATCGCCCTCGGCCCGGCCCTCAGCCGCACCCCGCTGCACATCGCCATCGGCACCGTGGAAACCGCCAGCAACGCCACCGGCCCCGTCCTCCTCCCCCTCGGCCCCGCACAAGGGCAGGACCTGCGAGACCTCATCCTCGAACCCGCCGCCACCCCGGCCTACACCTCACGCCCCCGCGCCACCCCCGCGCCAGACCTCCTGGCGCAACTCGCCGCCTTCAGCCCCCCGCGCGAAGACACCGAAACCGCCGCACACACACCTCAGACCATAGACCCCGCCCGCCTGGATACCATCATCCAGACCCTCTCCTCCGAACCGGACGCCGATTACCGCCCCATCCCCACCCTCTATCAGGACTTCCTGCTGCGCGCCCGCATCGAAGGCCTCGGCCGGGACGCGCTCGACCTGCCCCAGTTCCGCGCCCGCCTCGCCACCATCCGCAGCGGGATCGACCCCGAACGCGCCACCGGGGAAGACTGGCAGAACGCCGAAGCCATCGCCCGCTCCCTCCCCGAAGACGTCCAGCCCCTCTACCTTCTCATCGCCCGCAGCGCACTGGATGCCGCCCCATGCCCCACGGACGAAGCCCTTGCCCGCGCCTACGGTACCCACTCCCTCGGCCGCGCCCGCCGCCAGCTTGCCTATCTCGAAGAACGCAACGTCATAGCCGTCCGCGAAGAAGGCTCCGGAAAACGCATTGTCGGCATGGTCAACCTCGGCTGGCAGACAGCCTGATCAAATCGTCAGAAATCAGACACAACCGAAAAATATGTCCCCCGCCGCTGCCCATACTGCGCCTGATAGATCCCAACCCCGCTCCCATCCCGAATCTGATACTGTCGATCAAAAAGATTTACTACATCGGCACGAAATTTCAGGTCATGCCCCAGCGGCGCATGCGTCCATGTATATTGATACCCGATATTGAACACCTCATAGGCCGGCTCCTTCTCCAGATTGGCAAAGCCCTTCCGCAAGCCATTGCCGTATATGAAGTCGATATACGCCATGTGATGCCGCCCACTATAAGACGCCCCCGCACTCGCCGTATATTTCCCCTGATGATCGAGCTGGATCGCATGATCGGCAATATAGGCCAGTTCATCCACCGGAAACTGATACTCCGCCGAATTGATCTCCCGCGCCGCCGTCTTCACATATGAAAAGTTTCCAAAAACCGACCACGGCCCATGCCGCCACGAGTTCCCGATCTCCGCCCCATAGACATGCCCACGCCGATAACTGAACGGCGCCAGAATCACCGCCCGCCCGAACTGCCCCAGATCCGTCAGGTCATGCGCCCATTTGCTATAGGCATCGACGGTGATCTGATAATCCCGCGTCACATGCTGCAAAAGTCCGGCATCGACATAGTTCGATTTCTCCACCCGCGTCGGCGTATCGATCAGATTGGCCGCCGCATTGGTCGTCCCCGCAAAATGCTCCAGCGTAGATGAATAAACATTCTGCGGCGAAGGCGGCGCGAAAAACCGCGAATATCCCACATGAAAAACCGTCGAACGAAACGGCTTCCACACCAGATTCGCGCGCGGGCTCACCTGCCCCTCAGTATCGAAAGACGACGCAAACCGATCATACCGGATACCATAATTAAACGTCAGCGTCCGGCTGATCCTGTATTCATCCTGCACATACGCCCCCGCCTCGACAGACCAGTTTCCGGTATTGTCGATCAGCCGCATCGGAACACTGCTTGTCTGCGCCCCCGTTTCGTCAACCGGAAACGCCAGCGAATTCGTATCCAGCCGCTCGGACGTATATTGTCCCAGAAGCCCCGCCCGCACCGTATGATATCGCCCGATATCCCACGAAAGGTCGAACTGCATTCCCCCCGTCGTAAAATCATTCACTTCATGTTCGGCCACACCCTGATAGATCAGGTCACGCACCGGGTCGGGTGTATAATCGATACGGCCATACCGAAAATACGGAGATACCTGCAAATTCAACCGGTCCAGACTCCGTTGATAAGACAGAACCGCATAATAATTCTGCTCGGTCTGGCTATCGTTCAGATGCACGGACCGATTGGCCAGATCAGCCGCCGATACGCCGGACACATAGTAAATCGGCTGCAAACCCGGCGTGTTCGGCAACTCGAAATCCGCATAGGACGCACTTGTCAGTAACGAAATCCGGCTGACATCATCCAACCGCCAGGAAAGATACCCGAATCCCTTCTCCTGTCCGGTCACATCATGCACCGGCCGGAACGACCCCGTCGGATTCTCGATCCCGATCGCGTTCCGATTGTAGGACAGCGTCGTGAAATACTCGAGCCGCCCCTTCTGCCCACCCAACTGAACCGACGGCACGAACGTATTGTAACTCCCCCCATACAGCGAAACCTGATTGTGCTTCAGGCTCTCGCCGCTCTTGGTCGTCACATCCACAACCCCCGCCGTCCGAAATCCGAACTGCGCCGGCAACGTTCCCGTCAACAGATCGACGGACTGAATGATCCGCGTATCCAGCTCCTGCCCGAACCCGTTCAACCCCTCCGGCAACAGCACCCCATTCACCCGATAGGTCAGGCCGCCATGCTCGCCACGAACATGCACCTCCCCATAACTGTCCAGCACAACCCCCGGCATCCGCAGCATGATCTGATTGAACGCCGCATTCTGCCCCTGAGGCGTCGCCTGAATCTGCCGCTGGTCGATGCCATACGAAACCGCCCCCAGCCCCGGCGCGATCCGCCCCCGCGCCTGATCCAGATGCCCACGCACCGTCACATGCTCCCCACCGGCGGCAGAAGACTGCAAAACCGCATGTCCCCGCCCGGAACCCGGCAACACCTTATTATGGGCGACAGTCGGCTTCACATCCCCCCAAGCCTCCCCTGCCCAAGCCGCACCCAGCCCCCACAGAACGCCCCCCATCACCAAGCCCACAACCCCGGCCAGCGGCTTTACCACCGCGCCAAATACCGGATTCACATTTGTATAGTATATACTATATTTAACCCCAAAGCCCACCGCATCACGTCCTTTCCTTGCAGGACACATTCCTAGCGTGAAAAGTTCAATTATTCAATGTGCTATGAAACCAAGAACTTTCGTTTCCATGAAAAAGCATTGGCAATACAGTATTCCCATGAGAATACTCCTTTCCCCCCCCCCCCCCCCCACCCCCCCCCCCCCCACCCAACCAGTGACAAAACACCAACTTTTTATAGCTATTTCTATTATATATTCTCTTTTTTTTCTTTTTTATTTTC
>Ga0157365_10000075_pt1 | contig 48398 bp, 43 predicted proteins | sample AttsexASBM3_FD_111478 | JGI IMG/M metagenome (GOLD analysis project Ga0157365, IMG submission 111478) | Fungus gardens microbial communities from leaf cutter ant in Ribeirão Preto, State of São Paulo, Brazil - Atta sexdens ASBM3 | ecosystem: Host-associated > Fungi > Mycelium > Unclassified ...
GAAAAACAGCAGCAGTTGCTGGAGGCCATCAGCCAGCACTACCAGCAGAGCTATGAGGCCGCCTGCGCGCTTCGCGGCGAGCGTAATTTGCCGATTATCGCCACCGGCCATCTCACCACCGTTGGCGTGACCAAAAGTGACGCGGTACGCGACATCTATATAGGCACGCTTGACGCCTTCCCGGCGGACCTTTTTCCACCCGCCGATTACATCGCGCTTGGCCATATCCACCGCGCCCAGAAAGTCGCGGGCTGCGAACACATCCGCTACAGCGGCTCGCCGATTGCGCTGAGCTTTGATGAAACCGGCAAAGAGAAAAGCGTGTTTCTGGTGGAGTTCGCTGACGGCAAACTGCGCGACGTCACGGCGCTCCCGGTGCCGGTCAGCCAGCCGCTGGCGGTGTTAAAAGGCAGCCTGGAATCCATCACCGCGCAACTCGAACAGTGGCGCGACGCGCCGGATGAGCCCAAAGTCTGGCTCGATATCGAAATCGACACCGGCGAGTTCCTGCACGACATGCACCGTCAGATAAGCCAGCTCACCGAAAGCCTGCCGGTGGAAGTCGTCCTGCTGCGCCGTAGCCGCGAAATGCGCGAGCGCGCGCTCGGCACGCTCAGCACCGAAACCTTAAGCGAGCTTGGCGTCGAAGAAGTGTTTGAGCGCCGTCTGGAGCTGGAGGCGCTGGAGGAACCCGAGCGGGCGCGGCTGCGCACGCTGTTCGCCCGCACGCTGGAGAGCCTGCACGAGGAGGACGACGCATGAAAATCTTAACCCTGCGGCTGAAAAACCTGAACTCGCTGAAAGGCGAATGGAAAATCGACTTTACCGCCGAGCCGTTCGCCAGCAACGGGCTGTTCGCCATCACCGGCCCGACGGGCGCGGGCAAAACCACGCTGCTCGACGCCATCTGCCTCGCGCTCTATCACCGCACGCCGCGCCTGAACGCGCTGTCGCAAAGCCAGAACGACTTAATGACCCGCGACACCGCCGAATGCCTGGCGGAGGTAGAATTTGAAGTCAAAGGCGTCGCCTGGCGCGCCTTCTGGAGCCAGAGCCGCGCCCGCGGCCAGCCGGACGGCAATTTACAGGCCCCGCGCGTGGAGCTTGCGCGCTGCGACGACGGCAAAATCGTCGCCGATAAAATCAAAGATAAGCTCGATCGCATCGCCGCGCTCACCGGGCTCGATTACGACCGCTTTACCCGCTCGATGATGCTCTCGCAGGGGCAGTTCGCCGCGTTTCTCAACGCCGAGGCCAGAGCGCGCGCCGAACTGTTAGAAGAACTTACCGGCACTGAAATTTACGGCCAGGTCTCGGCGCGCATCTTCGAGCAGCATAAAGAGGTCCGCGGCCAGCTTGAGAAGCTGGAATCTCAGGCGCAGGGCGTCACGCTACTGGACGAGGCGCAACGCGAAAGCCTGACGACAGGTTTGCAGGCGCTCACTGACGATGAAAAAACGCAGCTGGCGCAGCAGCGTCAGTTACAGCAGCAGCACCTGTGGCTGACCCAGCGCGGCGCGCTCGCCGCCGCGCTTGAGGCGGCCCGCCAGGGTGCCGCGCAGGCGGAACAGGCGTTACAGGACGCCGCCCCGCAGCTCGTCCGGCTGGAGGCGGCGCTGCCGGCGGAAAAACTGCGTCCGGCCTGGCTGCGCTGTCAGGAGCTGGAGACCTCGCTTGCCGCCACCCGGCGCCAGCACGAAGAAGTGAGCGTTCGCTTACAGGAAAGCGCGCAGCGCCGCCGGGCGATCCGCCAGGCGGCGGCGGAGCAGGCGCAGACCCGCAGCGATGAGCTAGACCAGGTGGCCCGCTGGCTGACAGAGCACGACCGCTATCGTCTCTGGAGCAGCGAACTCGCGGGCTGGCGCGCGGTGCTGGCGCAGCAAAAACGCGACAGCCAGCAGTTACAGGCGCTCAACGACAGCATCGCGGCCACCCGGCGCAAGCGCGACGCGCTGGCGCAGACCGGGCTTGCGCTTTCGCCAGAGGACGCCGCTCGCGCGCTCGCAACGCTCAATGAACAGCGTCCGCTGCGCCAGCAACTGGCGACGCTTCAGGCCGCCTTTGCGCCGCTCACCCGCCGTAAAGCGCGCCAGCAGGAGACCAGCGCCGCGCTGCAAACGCAAATCCAGCAGCTGGAGCAGCAGCTTGCGCAAAAACGCCAGGATTACAAAACCAAACAGGATGAAGTGACCCGCGCGAAAGCGGTGTGCGAGCTGGAGCAGCAGATAGCCAACCTGGTCGACGAGCGCGCGCGCCTGCAACCGGGCAGCCCCTGCCCGCTCTGCGGGGCGACCGAACATCCGGCGGTGGAGGCGTATCAGGCGCTGAAGCCCGACGCCAGCCGCCTGCGTCTCACGCAGCTGGAGCAGGAAAAAGAGCAGCTCGGCGCGGAGGGCGCAGCGCTGCGCGGCCAGCTCGACGCGCTGGTAAAACAGCGCCAGCAGCAGGAAAGCGAAGCGACAAGCCTGCTGGAAGAGGAGCAAGCGCTCACCTCTCAGTGGCAGACGCTCTGCGCCGCCGCCGCACTCAACGCGGCGCCGGGCGACGATATCACCCCGTGGCTTGATGAACAGACACAGCGCGAGCAGCAGCTGCATCTGCTGCGCGAACGCCAGACGCTGGATGACGCTCTCGACAGCGCGCAGCGTCAGCGTGCCGCGCTTGAGGGCGCGTATCAGGCCCAGCAGTCGGCGCTGCGCGCCCAGCTGGCGGCGTTCTCGCTCCCCGCGCCGGACGATAACGACCCGGCGCCGTGGTTCGCCGCGCGTGAAGAAGAAGCGCAGCGCTGGCAGCAGCAGCACGAGCACCAGCAGCGCCTGCGCGAGCAGCTCGCGGCCTGCGAAAATCTCCTCGCCCTGCTGCCGCAGGAGGGCGACGCGCCCGCCGCCGCCCTGCCGGTGGATGACCTGCCGCGCGCGGGCCAGCAGGCCCACACGCTCTGCCTGTCGCTGGAAGCTCAGTGGCAGACGCTCGGCGCGCAGCTTGAACAGGAGCGCACGCGCCATCAGGCCGCCCTGCGCGCCTTCGACGAGGCGCTGGCCGCGAGCCAGTTTGCCGATAAAGCGGCGTTTCTCGCCGCCCTGCTGGACGACGCGACGCTGCGTCAGCTGGAGGCGTTACAGCAGCGGCTGACGCGCGAGCGCGAGGCGCAGCAGACGCTGCTGGCGCAGGCGCAACAGGCGCTGGAGAACCATCTCAACACCCGCCCGGCAACGCTTGATGACGCCGCCGACGCGCGTCAGAGCGAAGCGGCGCTGGCGCTTATCGCGGAGCAATTGCGCGATAACACCACGCGTCAGGGCGAGCTGCGCCAGCAGCTGCGTCAGGATGAAGAGAACCGCGCACGGCTTGCCTCGCTGCTCGCGCACATCGACGAGGCGCGCCGCGAGGCCGACGAGTGGGGCCAGCTCAACCACCTGGTCGGTTCCCAGAAAGGCGACAAGTTCCGTAAATTCGCTCAGGGACTGACGCTCGATAATCTGGTGTGGCTCGCCAACAACCAGCTGACGCGCCTGCATGGCCGTTATCTGCTTAAGCGCAAGCTGAGCGAAGACCTGGAGCTTGAAGTGGTCGATACGTGGCAGGCGGACGCGGTGCGCGACACCCGCACGCTCTCTGGCGGCGAGAGTTTCCTGGTGAGCCTGGCCCTGGCGCTGGCGCTCTCGGATCTGGTGAGCCATAAAACCCGCATCGATTCGCTGTTCCTCGATGAAGGCTTCGGCACGCTGGACGCGCAGACGCTCGACACCGCGCTGGACGCCCTCGACGCGCTGAACGCCAGCGGCAAAACCATCGGCGTCATCAGTCATGTCGAGGCGATGAAAGAGCGCATCCCGGTGCAGATTAAGGTTCGTAAGATTAACGGGCTTGGCGTGAGCCGGCTGGCGCGGGAGTATCAGGTCGACTGACAAAAGGGGCATCGCGCCCCTTTTTTATTGTTGTGCTTATGCGCGTGTCGCGGGCCAGAGCCAGGCCGCGCCGCGCACGCCGCTGGAGTCGCCGTGTACCGCTTTGCGTACCGGCGTTTCGCACTCGCCGCCAAACACCCAGTGTTTCATCAGCGGCGGCACGGTTTTATAGAGCCGGTCGACGTTGCTCATCCCGCCGCCCAGCACAATGACATCCGGGTCGAGAATATTGACGATATGCGCCAGCGATTTCGCGAGCCGCAGCTCGTAACGGCTGAGCGCGAGCTCCGCCAGCGCGTCCTGCGCGTCCACGAGGCGAATGATTTCGCTGCCCTTTAAAGGCTGGCCGCTCAGGCGATGGTAGTCGGTCGCAAAGCCTGTGCCGGAGATAAAGGTTTCGATACAGCCCTGCTTGCCGCAGTAGCACGGCACCTCTTCGCGATAGCGCAGCTCATCTTCATCCATCCACGGCAGCGGGTTATGGCCCCACTCGCCCGCGTTGCCGTTGGCGCCGATATGGCTTTGACCGCCCAGCGCAATTCCGGAGCCGCAGCCGGTGCCGATGATCACCGCGAATACGGTCTGCGCGCCCGCCGCTGCGCCATCCACCGCCTCGGAGACGGCGAAACAGTTGGCGTCGTTCGCAAGCCGCACCTCGCGCGACAGCCGCGCGCTCAGGTCTTTATCCAGCGCCTGACCGTTCAGCCAGGTGGAGTTGGCGTTTTTCACCACGCCAGTGTAAGGCGAGAGCGTGCCCGGAATACCGACGCCCACCGTGCCGCGCTCGCCAGTCGCCTGCTCCGCCATCTCCACCAGCCCGGCGATGGTTTCAACGGTTTGCGCATAATCGTCGCGCGGCGTCGGCACGCGGTGGCGAAAACGCTGCTCGCCGTCGTCGCTAAGCGCAATCACTTCGGTTTTGGTGCCGCCTAAATCGATCCCAATACGCACGTCTGCTTCCTCATATTCAATGACTTACCTGGAGAGTAGATAACCTGTCCGTGAAAGGCAATGAAACACCGCGGCTGATTCGTTATCATGCCCGCTGCGTTTAACTACCAGGCCGTGGAAATCAACATGCTGTGGTTCAAAAATTTAATGGTTTACCGTTTAAACCGCGACGCGGCGCTGCGTGCCGATGAGATGGAAAAGCAGTTAGCGGCGTTTACCTTCACCCCGTGCGGCAGCCAGGATATGGCGAAAACCGGCTGGGTCCCGCCAATGGGCGGCGGCAGCGACGCGCTGACCCATGCCGCCAACGGCCAGATTGTCATTTGCGCGCGCAAAGAAGAGAAAATTCTGCCGGCGCCGGTAATTAAACAGGCGCTGGAGGCGAAAATCGCCCGTCTGGAGGCCGACCAGGGCCGCAAGCTGAAAAAGACGGAAAAAGATTCGCTGAAAGATGAAGTGCTGCACTCGCTGCTGCCGCGCGCGTTCAGCCGCTTCAGCCAGACGATGATGTGGATAGACACCGCCAGCGGGCTTATCGTGGTGGACTGCGCCAGCGCCAAAAAAGCGGAAGACACGCTGGCGCTGCTGCGCAAAAGCCTCGGCTCGCTGCCAGTCGTACCGCTGACGCTGGAAAACCCGATTGAGCTGACGCTCACCGAGTGGGTGCGCGCGAACAACGTGCCGCAGGGTTTTCAGCTGCTCGACGAAGCGGAGCTTAAGGCTATCCTCGAAGACGGCGGCGTGATCCGCTGTAAAAAGCAGGAGCTGGTCAGCGATGAAATCGCGGTGCATATCGAAGCGGGCAAAGTGGTCACCAAACTGGCGCTCGACTGGCAGCAGCGCGTGCAGTTTATGCTGTGCGACGACGGCTCGCTCAAGCGCCTGAAATTCGCCGATGAGCTGCGCGATCAGAACGACGATATCGCGCGTGAAGATGTGGCGCAGCGCTTTGACGCCGATTTCACGCTGATGACCGGCGAACTGGCGGCGCTAATCCAGAACTTAGTGGAAGCGCTGGGCGGCGAAGCCCAACGCTGATGCATTCGCGTCGCCCCGTCCGGGGCGGCGCCATTACAGGTAACGGCAGAGATACGACGTCGGCTCAGCCACCTGCAAATGAAATTCGCTGTGTCCCGGCACGTGAAATACCTGCCCCGCCTCATACGTTTTCCATTCGGTTTCGCCCGGCAGCAGCACGTTCAGCGCGCCGCTAATCACCGTCATCTCTTCCGGCTGCGCGGTACCAAACGTGTACTCGCCTTCCGCCATCACGCCCACACTGGCGCGGCCTGTGCTGCTGCTGGTGAAGCCGATAGATTTCACTTTACCGGAGAAGTAGTCATTACTCTGAAGCATAAGCAGGCCCTTATCGAAAAAATGGTTGGAAAAACAATATAGAGGGCCAGCCTGAGGGCTGTCACGTAAATTGTGACGCCCGCTCAGACAAGGAGTTCGGAGGCGAGCCGCGCCACCAGCACATTGCTGAGGAGCACCGGCACATCCAGCGCCTTTTGCAGCAAATCGCGGTGTTTTTGATGGAAACCGAGGCAGTCGAGCAGCAGAACATCCGCCCCTTGCGCCAGCAGATCGCGCCCCGCGCCAATCAGCTCATCTTCCGTGCCGTAAAACGGATTCGCCAGCGAATAGTGCGGCGGGTTTTCCAGCACCTGCCACTTGCGGGCCTGCGCCGGCATTAACTCCGGGACAGGCAAAATGATGCCGACCTGATGCCCGTCGACAATCGAGGCCACCAGCGGCGGAATGATGCGATCCGGCTCCAGCAGCATCGCGTTGCGCGCGCGCAGGCCAGAAAAGCGCTGCGTGCTCATCAGTAAAATGACGTCATAACCCTGGTTATCGAGCACTTCGATAACGCTTTGCAGCGCCCTTTCGGTTTTGGCTTTCGATACCGTCGCTTTTTCGCCGTCGCTCAGCATGGTGATAAGCGTCTCTTCGTCGCCAGAAACGCCGTAATCCGCCAGCGCTTCCTCGCGCGACAGCTTGCCCATGAGGCTCAGATGGGTGATTTGCTGTTCATCAATATGTTCCGTTAACAGCGGCAGAACCTCGCTGACAGGCACAACGCCGATGGTGAGTATCGCCAGAGTCGCACGCATTTTCTTATCGCCTTTTTTTACAGCTTCTCACATTAATAACGACACCCTTTGCCCAAAACTTGAGCGCAAGCGAAGGGGGAATCAACAAGCGTAGCAGCTTTCCGGCGCCGCACCGTGAGAAAACACCACCGCCGCGCCTGCCGCTGTGGTTAATCATAACGTATCGTTAACATTAGTTTTGGATGAAAGGTGTGATGTAAAACGGCAGGCGCGTTTTTTCAGACTGGCGGTAAGCGCAGCGTCACGCTGGCGCCTGCCGCCGGAGGGGGCGGTCAGGATTTATCCGGATCTTCGTAACGGCGCTTGGCGTCCAGCGCTTCCTGCTCGGTGGGGTGCTCGCTGATAAGCGAATCGGGCTCCGGGTGATCGGCGCGCAGCTGATAGCTGGTGACGGTTTTACCCGGCACGCCTTTTTCAACGGGAACCACGCGCGCCTCGCGCGGATAGGGGGGTCTGCTCGGCATAGCTCTTCCTTAATGATCGTGGACGAGCTGTAAGTATAGACAATCCCGGCACTTAGCTGGCATGCGCCGGTTGCAGGGCCGCGATAATGCGCGAGACAACGCTTGCCGGGGTATCGGCAGCATCAATAACGTGATGCGCACAGGCGCGATAGAGCGCGTCGCGCACCGCGAGCACTTCCCCGATCTCTTCGGTCACCGGCTTGCCGGTCAGCGTCGGGCGCTGCCCTTCTTCCGGGAACGCCTCAAGGCGCTGCGCCAGCACTGCCACAGGGACATTCAGATAAATCACCACGCCGTGCTGGCGCATAAACTCGCGGTTCCCGTCGCGCAGCACCATGCCGCCGCCGGTCGCCACGACGGTCGCAGGCAGGGTGACCGCCTGCAACGCCTCGCTTTCACGATCGCGAAAGCCCGGCCAGCCCTCTTTTTCCACCACCTCGGCGACGGTCATTTGCGTCTGCTCGAACAGCCAGCGGTCGGTATCGGCAAAGCCGTACCCCAGCGCGCGAGCCAGCGCCTCGCCAGTCGTGGTTTTGCCGCAGCCGCGCGCGCCGATTAAATAAATGGGTTGATTCATGGATGGATTACCTCACCTTTCGCTAGTGCGAAAGGATTAGAACGCAGGCCGTAAGCCGTGAGTTTAACAATAAACTAGTACACAGGACAGGCGTAAATTTAAACTTACAAAAGTGCTGATATTGCGCGTGATCCCGCGCGGGATAACCGTTCTTCCAAAGGCAAAGTGTAAAGCAGCGCTACCACTCGCGAGAATGCGCAAAACGCGCCCACCTTACTTGAAAGCGGATGTCGAACACAACCCCGCCCTTAGCCGCACCCGGTTACATATTTCTTATTTCCTTTACGCGCCGGACATTTACAAGTGTGGATTTTTCTCCAGACTTACTATTAACGCCATCAATGACAGAGGGATGAATCATGCAATCTGAAGAGCAACGTCTGATTGACGGGCTTTTTGACCGACTCAAAGCCGCCAGCGAAAACAGCGCGCCGCGCGATGCCGACGCCGAGCGCTGGATTGAGCAGCATATGCGCACGCAACCCGGCGCGGCGTATTACATGGCGCAAACTATTCTTATCCAGGAAGCGGCCATGAAGCAGCTTAACGCTCGCCTCCAGTCGCTGGAAGCGGAAGTGGAGCAACTGAAACAGTCCGCCAGCCGTCAGCAGAGCAGCGGCGGCTTCCTGGCCGGACTGTTCGGCGGCAACAAAAACGAACCGCAAGCGCCGCGTCCGCAGGCAAGCCCGCGCGGCTCAGACCCTATCCCCGGCGCGCAGCAGTACCAGAGCGCGCCGCCTGCTGGTTATGCGCCGCAGGCAGCCCAGGGGCAGTATTATAACAACGCGAACGCGCCGCGCGGCGGCGGCTTTATGGCAGGTGCGCTGCAAACGGCGGCAGGCGTCGCGGGCGGCGTGGTGCTCGGCAATATGCTGACCAGCATGTTCAGCCACCACCAGCCGGAAGAAATCGTCAACATCATCAATGAACCGGCGCAGGCGGCGGACGCGAGCCCGGTCAATGCTGTCGAGGATTACAACCAGGCGGATGACAGCCAGTTCCTGAATCAGGACGCAGGCTTACAGCAGGACAACGGCAATGACTACGTCCCGGCGAGCGGCGAAGATGACTGGAATAACGACTTCGCCGGCGATGACTTCGGCGGCGACGATTTCGGCGGCGACGACGATAACTGGGTTTAAGCCTGCCGCTTCTGGCTGCTGAGCCATTTGTCGAGCTCAGCGGCGAACTGCTGGCGATCGCGCTGGCTCAGGGCATCCGGGCCGCCGGTCTGGATGCCGCTGGCGCGCAGCGTATCCATAAAATCGCGCATCGTCAGGCGCTCGCGAATGGTGGCTTCGCTGTAGCGCTCGCCGCGCGGGTTCAGCGCCACCGCCCCTTTCGCTATCACTTCAGCCGCCAGCGGAATATCCGCCGTCACCACTAAATTGCCCGGCTCGCAGCAGCGCACAATTTCGTTATCCGCTACGTCGAAGCCCGCAGGCACCTGGCGTGCGCGGATAAACCGCGACGGCGGCACGCGCAGCGGCTGGTTCGCCACCAGAATCACCGGGGTTTCGGTACGCTCGGCGGCGCGGAACAGCACTTCTTTAATCACTTTCGGACACGCATCGGCATCCACCCAGACTGGCATTACGACTCCTGATTGTCGGCGGGAATAATGGAGATTTTGCCATTTTTCTCAAGGATGGCGAATTTTATCTCCTCCAGCCGCTCGATCCCCTGGCTGGTGCGGGCGGAACTTAAAATATCGTCACGGGAAATCCCGGCTTTCTTCATACGTGCGGTGAGCAGCCGGCCATGTTCCACCAGGATCAGGGGCGAGCCGTCGAGCAGCAGATCGAGACGCGGAAACGCATTTTTCAAATAACTCAGCAGGATATCCAGCACAATCAGCGTAATGATGGTGATGGCCGCGCCGGTAAAGGAAAAATCGTTGCCCAGCAGCGCCTGCTGTGTCGCCTCGCTGATAATAAGCAGCAGCACGAAATCAAACGAATTCATCTCCATCAGCGTGCGGCGACCGGCGATTTTCAGCACCACCAGCAGTAAAAAATACATGCCTGCGGCGCGCAATACGCTGTCCATGTTGTTCTCCTACGGATAAACCCACTGGGTGAGATGCACCGGCGACGCGCCCTGAAGCGTCACGGCAGAGGTTAAGCGCCCCGCCGACTGCGGCTGCGTCACCATCCAGACGGCGTGCGCGCCATCGGGCGTCGGCGCAAAGGTGAGCGTCAGCGTGTGCTGGCCGGTATGGGTGATAAGCGGCTGTGGCTGTAGGGTTTGCAGCGTCAGGTTGTCGGGAAAATCACCGCTGAAGGTCAGCGTCACCGGCTGGTTTTTCGGCCCCTGAATGCGCAGCGCAAACGGCTCGTCGCTTTCGGCGCGCAGAAAGCGCTGGTATTCGATAGTCAGGCTTTTTTCGCGGTTAGTGACCGACGTTTCGCTCAGCCAGCCGTCGGAAAAGCCGCCGAGCAGCGCGATAACCACAATCGCAAACAGCAGCCAGTTACCGCCCTGCTGGATGCGCCACTCGACGCGCTGGGCGTGCATATGTTCGCGCACCGGCACCTCGCGGCTGGCGCGTTCGTCACAGACAGATTTCGCCATCACACACCTCCCTGGATTCAGGATAAGCGTAGCCGAAGCCTTAACGGATTGCCTGAAAGCGCGTTAAGCTATACCTCTTGTGAATCTGGACGCGATAAAACGGAGTGATGCTGTGGAAAAGAAAATTGGCTTTATCGGTTGCGGCAACATGGGCAAGGCTATCCTCGGCGGCCTGCTGGCAAGCGGCCAGGCGAGGGCGGAGAACGTCTGGGTATATACCCCCTCTGAAGAGAGCCTGGCGGCGCTTAAGCAGGAGTATGGCGTCAATACCGTCGCCAGCGCGCAGGAAGTGGCCCAGGCGGCGGACATCGTCTTCGGCGCGGTGAAGCCCAACATTATGCTGAAAGTCATGAGCGACATCGCCTCCAGCCTGAACAAAGATTCGCTGGTGGTGTCCATCGCCGCCGGTATCACGCTTGACCAGCTCGCGAACGTGCTGGGACACGATCGCAAAATCATCCGCACTATGCCGAACACGCCTTCATTAGTGGGTGCCGGGATGACCTCCATCACCCCGAACGCGCTCGCCAGCGACGACGACATTCAGAATGTGCTCGCGATATTCCGAAGCTTCGGCGAAGCGGAAGTGGTGGCGGAATACCTGATCCATCCGGTGGTGGGCGTGAGCGGCTCGGCCCCGGCGTATGTCTTTATGTTTATCGAGGCAATGGCCGACGCGGCCGTGCTTGGCGGTATGCCGCGCGCGCAGGCGTACAAATTCGCCGCCCAGGCGGTGATGGGCTCGGCGAAAATGGTGCTGGAAACCGGCAAGCATCCGGGCGAGCTGAAAGATATGGTCTGCTCGCCCGGCGGCACGACCATCGAAGCGGTGCGGGTGCTGGAGGAGCGCGGCATGCGCGCTGCGGTCATTGAAGCGATGGCCCAGTGCATGGCGAAATCGGAAAAGCTCAGCAAGGGCTAAAACGAAAGGGCTACCACCGGTAGCCCTTTTTGTTGGCTCACTGCCCGATATCGCGCAGCTTCTTGCCCGACATCAGGTTCTTCTCGATATGTTCGAGCGTGACGTTTTTGGTCTCCGGGATAAGCCAGAACGTGACGCCGACAAACGCCAGGTTCAGCGCCGTGTAAAGCCAGAACGTCCCCGCCGCGCCGATATGGTCGATAAGCGTCAGGAAGGTGGCGCCGATAATCATGTTCGACACCCAGTTGGTGGTGGTGGAACAGGTAACGCCGAAGTCGCGGCATTTCAGCGGCTGGATTTCCGAGCACAAAATCCAGACCACCGGCGCGGCGCTCATGGCGTAACCTGCGATACACATCATGGTCATGCCAACGGAAAGCCAGGAGATGCCGGTGGAGATCTGTCCGCGATCGACCTGCATCAGGCAGTAGCCGAGCACCAGCGTGCCGAGCGCCATCACGCTAAAGCCGATTTTCAGCGCCGGTTTACGCCCGGCTTTATCAACGGTAAACACCGCGATAAACGTCGCGAGCATAAAGGTCAGCCCTACCACGACCGTTGCGATCATCTGCTGTTCGGTGCTGGCGAACCCCGCCATCTGAAAGATTTTCGGCGAGTAATACATAATGATATTCATGCCGGTGAATTGCTGCATCGCCTGCAACAGCATGCCGAGAAACACGGCGCGGCGCACGTTGCGGTTGGCGGTAAACAGCGCCCAGCCGCCCTGCTTCACCTTCAGGCTTTCGCGAATTTCATTAAGCTCCTCGCGCGCTTTTTCCGAGGTGTCGCGCAGCATCCGCAGCACGTTTTCCGCCTCGATATGCATCCCTTTGGCCGCAAGCCACCGCGGGCTGTTTGGCAAAAACACCACCATCACCAGCAGGATCACGGCGGGCAGCGCCAGCACGCCGAGCATGGCGCGCCAGTTGCCGCTGTAGCTAAGCGCGGTATCAGACAAAAACGCCAGCAGAATGCCGAGCGTCACCATCAGCTGATACAGGCTTATCATTTTGCCGCGCACTTTCTCAGACGCCATCTCTGAGAGATAGAGCGGCGCGGTATAGGAGGCGATCCCGACCGCGACGCCTAAAATCACGCGGGCCGCGAGCAGGATTTCCAGCGAATGCGCAAACGCGGATCCGAGCGATCCGAGAATAAACAACACCGCGCCCGCCAGCAGACTGTACTTACGCCCGAGCCGCGACGAAAGCCAGCCGTTAAACAGCGCGCCCAGCGCCGCGCCGAGCATCATGCTGCTCACCACCCATTCCTGAGCGCGACTGCTTAAGCTGAAATGATCGGTGATAAAGGGCAGCGCCCCGGCGATAACGCCGATATCCAGACCAAACAGCAGGCCCGCGACGGCGGCAGAAAAAGAAACAAACAGGTTCATGCGGCGCGCTTTACGTTCCTGAGCGCTGGCAGCAGGCGAGAATTCACTTACCGAGGACATCTTATTTCTCCCGTTAAAGGCAATCAGCCATCCTCATAACGGTAGTGGTAACGCCGCAGAGACGTCAGGCGGGAAACGGCGAAGATATGGATAAAATTGCTATGAGGTTGGGTTTTGTGATGCAGGTTATAAAACAGAAAAAACGCTTCACCTCGCGCTATAACCCCACATGGCGGGAATTAATGTGATGCCGCTCGGTAATTTTCACTAATGAAAGCAGCAATCCGGCTTTTCTCTCATGGACAATCAGGGAGTTTACTGTCTTCATCCGATACGCTGATGCCTTTTTAACCTGACGCAAAGACGCCCGTCAGCGGTGACCTGAGCGCACGCGCTGTGGTGCGTACCCGCGATATAAAGAGAATACAGAAAAAGCGCAGCCGGTTATTTTTATCGGCACGCTTATCAGTCAGACAATAAACTTATGACAACGGCGAGAATATATTTTAAAGCGTGGGGGAAGCACCTTTGCAATTAGCACTGGCGCAATACGTAAAAGCTATTATCGTGGAGCCGAGGCTACCTCTTAAGTATTAAGCGCCGCACGGGCCAGCCGCTGTTTAAAATAACCGTAACTCTGCCAGCTATTCTTTGATTCAGCGCGTGAGAATAATCCGCCTCACAAAGAAGCCTGCAAATAAAAGCGCGTATTAGCATACTGTTATTCTGTGACAGAAAAATAACGCGGCTCGCCCGTTATGCGCTCAGGTCCTGGGGTGCCGCAGCAGCTTTTTTACGTATTGCAGAAGCAGCTCGGTATCGCGCTGCGGAATGTGGCTTTCCGGCTCCACCCCTTCGAGCGCCCCTTCCACGCTTGCGATAAGCGTCTGTTGCGTTTCGCTATCCAGATGACGCAGCAAGGCGGTGACGACAATCTCCAGGGCCTCGACCTGCGCCACTAACTCTTTGGACTCTTCTTCCTTTTCTGCAAGCTTGAGCAGCAGTTCAGCTATAAGGTTTTTCATAACTGTCTTCCCGTGAAATTGTTGCTGTGAAGTTATCATTAGCCATCGGGGTTGCCTAGTGATCGCAACGGCTTTTTTTAATGTCGCACCGGTTTTGTGCGGTGCCACAAAAAATCCTTCTGAGCGAAACGTTTTACTTACAGAAATAAGACACGGGCATAAGAAAGCGATTATCCGCGCGCTATTCGCCGTGGTGTGCCGCAAGCCATTAATTGGCCGCGCGGGCGGTTTTAATTATTCGCGGCCTTTGCGTTACGTCTTAACGCCGCAGCGAACTGCCAGACGTTCAGCACCAGCACGATTGCCGTGGCGATAAAGACCCAGCGGTAGCCTGCCGCGGCGGAAATCCCGGCCCCCATCAGCGGCCCCAGCACGTTGCCGAGGTACATAAACGACTGGTTGTAGCCGAAAATGCGCCCGGTCACGTTATCGGAGGAGTACTTCACCAGCAGCGTCTGCACGGCCGGGAACATGGCGCCGTCGGCGAAGCCGAGCAGAAACCGCAGCACCGCGAGCTGCAAGGGCGAGGTGACGAACGACATCGCGAAAAACAGCACGACCGCGACGACAAGCGTTGCCATCAGCACCCGCGCGGTACCGATACGGTCGCCTAACCGCCCGAGACGCGGGGCACTGAGCAGCGCCGAAACGCCAGGCACCGCCGCGATCATCCCGCTTAAGAAGGCGATATTGCTGCTGTCCGGCGTCAGTTCTTTAATAAAGAGCGCGAGTATCGGGCTGACGGAGCCGTTGGAGAGCTGGATAACCATGGTGGTGATAAACAGGCTCACCACCAGCCACGGGGCCGGCAGCGTGGCGAACACGGCTTTGCCGCTGAGCTGTTCGCGCTTTGAAAGCCTGGGGCGCGCGCCCTCTTTAATCAGGAACAGCGTTACCGCGAAACTTATCATCAGCAGCAGCGCGGTTATCAGAAAGACCGGACGCAGCCCGACGCTGTCGGCCAGGAAGCCGCCCATCAGCGGGCCTAAAATCACGCCGCTTATCTGCGCGGTGGAGAGCGTACTGAGCGCCCAGCCGCTGCGATCGCGCGGCACCTGAGACGCCACCAGCGCCATCGCGTTCGGAATATACCCTGAGGTAAGCCCCATCAACGCGCGCAGCGCGAAGAGCTGCCAGACGCTGGTCGCAAAGGCCTGCAGCAGAATCGCCACCGCCATGCCGAGCGAGGCGCGCAGCAGCATCAGCTTGCGGCCCTTACGGTCGGCAAGGCTGCCCCAGAGCGGCGAGACAAACGCCGATACCAGAAAGGTGACGCTGAACGTCAGCCCGGACCAGAGCGACAACGCCTCATGCGACTGCACGCCGAGCTCGGCGACATAGAGCGGCAAAAACGGAAGGATTTGGCTGATAGCAAGGCCGGTGAAGAAACAGCCAAACCAGACGGAGATAAGATTAACCTTCCAGGATTCCATACGCGCGCTATCTGCTTTCTGTAAGTCGATGAAGAGTAAGAGTATCAGGATGCGTCCAGGGAGAAATGCCCATCAGTGCGGCCTGTAATATTTTGGACGCTTATTATTAATATAAAATCATTTGTGACATTTATCACACCACCGAACCGTATTCGCCGACGATTATCCTTAGCGGCAGATCCCGAAACCGCGCATGCCGAAGTGGAAATGGTTGGCGTGCGCCGCGTTATAGTCCGGCCCGAGCGTGTTGCCGAAGTAAAGGCAGCTCTGGCCAAACAGCGCGCGCAGCGTCTCGCCGCGCGGTCCGCTCTCCTTCCAGCCTTTCAGCACGCTTATCTGCTGGCCGTTGGCGAAACGAAACGCGCTGACATCCAGCGCGTCCGCCGTCGCGTGTTCGCTTAAGCGCGCGTTGGCGCGATGATAGATATTGCGGCAGGCGTAGCTGCCATAGTGGTCGATGCGTACCAGCGGGCTGCCCATCATCGCCGCGCCGATGGGTTTCGCCTGTTGCTGTACATACATGGCGCTACTGAGCGCCAGCGGGCAGCTTGCGAGAAACGAGCTGCTGAGTTTTACCTCACCGAAGCTTTGCACCCGCACCGGCGAGTCGAGGGGGCAGTTGCCCTGGGTTGAGGTCTGGACGCGATACTGGATCATGTCCCGCTTGCGGGCCTCGTCGAGCAGCGCCAGGCACGCCTGCGGATCGTTCGCCATCTGGCGCAGTTTGTAGCGCGTCACCATCGTCGGCGGATCGAGCGGCGACAGCGGCGCGAACGGGTTATACCAGGCGGGCAAATAGTCATACAGCCAGACGCCTGCCAGCGCCGTTAACGCCAGCGTCGTTACCATCGCTATCCCTTTTTTCGCCATGTCACCGCCGTAAACCCGTCACAAAATCAAAGTATAACCGCTTCGCGCCAGGGGGCGACGAACCACATGAATCCGCCTGCCGGGCGTGCTATGTTGTGGACTTTCGTCTGCTTTGAGGATGGGTTGTAAAAATGGCAAAACTGCGCGTGGGCATTGTGTTTGGCGGAAAATCAGCGGAGCACGAGGTGTCGCTTCAGTCGGCGAAGAATATCGTCGATGCGATTGATAAAGAAAAATTCGACGTGGTGCTGCTTGGCATTGATAAACAGGGCCAGTGGCATGTGAACGACGCGTCGCGCTATCTGCTGAACGCCGATAACCCGGCGCGTATCGCCCTGCACCGCTCGGAGAAAAACGTCGCGCTGATCCCAGGCCAGAGCGCCCAGCAGCTGATCGATTCCGATAACCGCCAGGCGCTGCCGCAGCTTGATGTTATCTTCCCCATCGTCCACGGCACGCTCGGCGAAGACGGCTCCCTGCAGGGGATGCTGCGCATGGCGAATATTCCGTTTGTCGGCGCAGGCGTGCTGGGCTCGGCGGTCAGCATGGATAAAGACATCGCCAAGCGTCTGCTGCGCGACGCCGGTCTTGCCGTCGCGCCGTTTATTACGCTGACCCGCGCGAACCGCCAGCGCATCACCTTCGCCGAGGTTAAAGCGCAGCTCGGCCTGCCGCTGTTCGTCAAACCGGCGAATCAGGGCTCATCGGTCGGCGTCAGCAAGGTCAACGACGAGGCGCAGTATCACGCCGCTGTCGCGCTGGCCTTTGAGTTCGACCATAAAGTCGTGGTGGAAACCGGCATTCAGGGCCGTGAGATCGAGTGCGCGGTGCTGGGTAACGAGGATCCGCAGGCGAGCACCTGCGGCGAGATCGTGGTGAACAGCGAGTTTTATTCTTACGACACCAAATACATCGACGATCAGGCCGCCCGCGTGGTAGTGCCTGCCGATATCGCGCCGGAAATCAACGAGAAGATCCGCGCCATCGCAGTACGCGCGTTTCAGGCGCTGGAGTGCGCCGGCCTCGCGCGCGTCGACGTGTTCCTGACGCCGGACAACGAGGTGATCATTAATGAGATCAACACGCTGCCGGGCTTTACCAATATCAGCATGTATCCAAAACTGTGGCAGGCGAGCGGCATCGGTTACCAGGAACTGATCACCCGCCTGATTGAACTGGCGCTGGCGCGCCATCAGGCCGATGCGGCGCTGAAAAGCTCCATCACCGGCTAAAACGCCCTACTCTTGCGCCGTCCCCGGCTCTTCCGGGCGACGGCGGATAATAAAGCCCGCAATCCAGAAGCAAATCACCCACGTCACCAGCCCCACCGCATAGGTTTGCCAGCCTTTCGCTTCAAACCCCAGCAGGCCAATCACGCCGTTCATAATAAAAATCAGGCCCAGTGCGACCGCGTAATAGTGCCAGTCACGGCGAATTTTGGCAGAGAGTTGCATGGTGGCTCCTAAGCGTCAAAAAAAGCATCTTCGCATATCCCTCAACGCCTGTCTGTGGCCCGTGTCGCGCGGTGTGAAGCCCGTTACGGTTACGCTTAAAAGACGCCAAAAAGCGCCAGTAACCTGATTGTTGCAGGGGGATATTGATAAGCTTCGCGGGCAGGAAAAGTCTGAATGTTAACCACTTATTAACGCAGTTACAGAAATGTGAGAATCGACATAATTTTGACATTCAGGAGTAATCTGCCCGCCAAATTACCACGAATCCGATATTGACAAATAAATTCTCCTGCCAAACTTCACCCTGTACCACCTGGCGTCACGCCAGTACGAAGGTCGAATACCCGGAGGTCTGTATGGCTGAGATATCGTTACCCAAACCCATAATCGCCGGGAAACCTGGAAAGTCCTCCGCGCTGGGCAACCTCGCTTACGCGCTGTTTGTATTGTTTTCTTTCTGGGTTGGCGCGCAACTCCTGAATGTCGTGGTGCACGCGCCGGGCGTTCTGGATAATCTGATGCAGATGCAGGAGAACGGCCGTCCCCAAATCAAAATGGGGCTCGCGGTCGGCACCGTGTTCGCGCTGGTGCCGTTCCTGGCAGGCTGTGTCTTTGCGATGGTCATGGCGTTTTTCTTTCGCCTGCGACGTCGTCGCCTTTAATCTTTACTCATACAGCGTGCCCGACGATCGTCCACGCGCTTTGCGAACCACGCCGTGGTGAGCTTACGCGTGATCTTCGGGCTTTCTAATTGAATACCCGGCAACAGCTCACGCGGCAGCGCCTTACCGGCGCGTTTATCCGCGAGCGTAAACACCTTTTTATACAGTTCGCTGTCGCTGAAATCCTCGCTATCCCCTTTCGCCAGCGCGCGATGGATCTCGCTCTCGCTCATATCGAGCCTGCCCGCCAGTTTACGCACCGCGTTTTCGGTCGCGCCCGGCTCGTCGCTGTCATAACGGATCAGATCGCCGTCGAGCGCCAGCTTCACGCCGCTCGCCTTGCTGACCGCATTCTGAAACGCCGCGTTGCGGCTCGCATACCAGCCGGCGTTGAAATCGGCGAAGCGATAGAGCGGACGCGAGTAGTCCACCGGGTAGTTAAGCAGGTGATAAATACCGAACCAGAGCCCGCCGCGCCGCGTAAAGACCTCCTGGCGCAGCGTGCCGTCAACGTCATACGGGTAACCGCGCGCGTGGGCTTCGGCAAACGCGATGCTGACCTGCATCGGCCCGCCGGTATGCACCGGGTTTAAGTTGCCGAACAGCGTCTGACCGAGCGGCACCATGCCGATGAAATCATCGAAAATCGCGCTCAGCTCGCGTTCGGACTTCACGTTATCGAGTCGTTCGCTGTAGCTTTTGCCGTTGGGGGATTTAATCAGCAGCGCGGTGCGCACCACAAAGGCGGGAATGTGCAGCTTACCGGCGCGGCGCTCGATCTCCTTCCAGGCGATATTGCCAAGCCCCGGCACCTGCGGATCGGCCTGATAATTCGACTCCTGCTCCGCGACCGCCAGCACCGAACAGATGTTCTCTTCGCTCGGCGTAATCTTCTGCGTTTCAAACGCGCGGGCGATGTCGCGCGCCCAGCCGTCACGGTCTTTCACGCTGGCGGGCATTTTCTGCTTCACCACGGCGCGCACGTCGAGCGGTTTTGCGCCTTTTGGCGTCTCAGAGGTCTGGCTGGTACAGCCCGCCAGCGCCAGCAGCGCGGCGAGCGTGAGGGGGCGAAAGCGGGTGGGCAAGGCAAACGTGGCGGCCATGATTATCCTGTCAGGCGGGGTTCAGGCCGATTACCCTGCCACGTTTTTGCCGCCGCGAAAAGCGGATCGCTCCGAAGACGCAGCGGCAGCGCGCGTTACATCGCTTCGTGCGCCTCTGGCTCGGGGGCGGGTTTATCGTCCAGCGTGCGCTCAAAGCTGCGCAGACGTTTGTAGATAGACAGCAGCTCCACCAGCGTCGTCCAGGAACTGATCAGATACTGGAACGCGCCGCGAACCTCGCCAAACACGTTGCCAATCTGCGACATCAGCCCCAGCGTAATCGTCCCTGCCGCGATGGACGGGAACATCAAAAACAGGCCGAAGATCGCATCCACCTGCAAGTAGAGAATGCGGGCGATGTTGAAATAGGTGTAGTGGAAATAGAGACGGAAATAGTTAAAGCGCACGTTGCTGAAGAGCGCCTGCACGGTCTGCGGATCGGCGCGCGTCGGATCGTCTTCGCCGTAGACCAGCTCTTTACGGTAGGCGGCCTCGACGCGCTGGTTGCGAAACTCCAGCCCCGGCAGCCTGATCCCAACCAGCGCCAGCAGCCCGGTGCCGAGCAGCGCCCAGATGAGCGCGGCAAATACCAGACCATACGGCACGGCCCCCACCACCGGCAGTTCTTTCACATGCGGCGAGAGCGCCACCAGCACCGGCAGAAAGGCTATCAGCGTCATCACCGCTTTCAGCAGCGACACGCCCATATCTTCAAGCGTGCTGGCGAAACGCATGGTGTCTTCCTGCACGCGCTGCGCGGCGCCTTCGATATGGCGCAGCCGCTGCCAGTTCGCCATGTAGTATTCGTTCATGGCGGTGCGCCAGCGGAAGATGTAATGGCTGATGAAAAAGTTGTTGAGCACGCCGACGGTCACGTAGATAAGCGCGATGCCGAGAAACACCGTGAGGCCGCTATACAGCTGCTCGATTTTGACTTTATTCGGCGCGCCGAGCGCGGTCTGGATCAGATCGAAAAACGGCGCGTACCAGGCGTTAATGGCGACGCTCAGCTCCACCATAAACCAGGTGACGAAGATCAGCAGCGCCGAGCCCAGTACCGACCAGCGCTGCCAGCGGTGCGGGCTGTAAATGCGCCAGAAGAGGGCGAACAGCCCGACGCAGAGCGCGTAATACGCGTAGAAAAGCAGAAAACTGCCCGACCAGAAACGGGCCGCGCTGATGGGCAGTTCGCCCGCGACGCCGAGCCGGTGGCTAAGCCAGTCGCCGCCGAGCTGCCAGGCGACGACGGTAAGTATCGCCCAGACCAGCGCCGATACAAAAAACGCAGTGGGACGAGGAAAAAAGGATTTAAACATCAATCACTCCTGCAAATATTCTTGTTTTTGCTGTTGCTGTATGACCGCAGCCCTGCCCTCGCGGCAGGGGCGTTGAGTGTAACCTGTCGAACGGCCAGCGCGCCGCCCGGATTGTTTCTGAAAATGTAACCTTTGCGAAAATATCACGGCGCGGCCCACGCTCGCGCCGTGATGAGACAGACCGCAGGCGCGTTAGTTCGCCTGCCACGCGGCGAGTATCGTTCCGGTGCTCAGTACGCGCAGCGGATTGCCCGGCACCGTCAGGTTGGCCCACACCTCGTTGTAATGGTCGATAAGCACCGGCGCGGTCGCGGCCGTGCGATTGGCGGTGGTGTGAGCGTCTGCGGCGATGGTGACGCGAAAACCGCGGCTTGCCGCCTGTTTGATAGTGGCGTCCACGCAGTAGTCGCTGGCGCAACCGCACACCACGAAGGCCTCAATGTTGCGCTCGCGCAACAGCGCCTCAAGCGGCGTGTTCCAGAAGGCGTCGCAGGCGGTTTTGGTCACCCGCAGGGCGTTTTCGGGCACGTTCAGCGCTGGCAGCAGCGCGAACCCTGGCGAGTCTTCTTCCAGCCCGCCCGCTTCGGCGTGCTGAATAATAATCACCTGTTCCGCGCCCGCCATCAGCGCATTGATGCGCGCGGTTCGCCCTTCCCGGTCAAAACGCGGCGTCGCGAAAACGCCGTTCTGCATATCAATCACCATCACAACCTGGGGTACAGACATTGCACACTCCTCCTGCGGGGAAAGCAGGAGGTTACCACAGGCGAAGCGGCGCCGATTGCACAAAAAAATGGCGTAAAAAAACCTGTTGTTACGCGTCGTTACGTTTTTTCGACAACGGACGCGCTTTTCGGGCCTTTGCAGATCCGCGCGCAGTAGTATAAATACCCTCTATCCCCGCTCACTGAATGGATTGCTTCGTTGAAACGTTGTCTGCTCTCCTGCGCCCTGCTGATTAGCGCGGCCTTTCCTGCGGCCCAGGCCGCGCAAACTTCGCCTGACCCGGTCTTTGCGTCCGATATCGTCGACCGTTACGCCAACCATATTTTCTACGGCAGCGGCGCGACCGGCATGGCGATCGTGGTGATTGACGGTAACCAGCGCGTGTTCCGAAGCTTCGGCGAAACGCGCCCCGGCAATAACGTTCGCCCGCAGCTCGACTCGGTTATCCGCATCGCCTCGCTCACTAAACTGATGACCAGCGAAATGCTGGTGAAAATGCTCGATCAGGGCGTGGTGAAGCTTGACGATCCGCTGAGCCGTTACGCGCCGCCCGGCGCGCGCGTGCCGACGTATCAGGGCGAGCCTATCCGGCTGGTGAACCTCGCTACGCATACCAGCGCCCTGCCCCGCGAGCAGCCGGGCGGCGCGGCGAAACGCCCGGTGTTCGTCTGGCCGACGCGTCAGCAGCGCTGGGAGTGGCTCTCCACCGCGACGTTAAAAGCAGCGCCTGGCGCGACGGCGGCCTACTCCAATCTCGCCTTCGACCTGCTGGCCGACGCGCTGGCGAACGCCGCAGGCAAGCCTTACACCCAGCTGTTTGAAGAGCAGATAACCCGTCCGCTCGGCATGAAAGACACCACGTTTACGCCCTCGCCGGATCAGTGCAAGCGCCTGATGGTGGCCGAAAAAGGCGCCAGCCCGTGCAATAACACCCTGGCGGCGATTGGCAGCGGCGGCGTCTACTCCACGCCGGACGACATGATGCGCTGGATGCAGCAGTTCCTGGCGTCCGATTTTCACCGCCGCAGCGCGCAGGCCGACCGGATGCAGACGCTGATTTATCAGCGCACGCAGTTGACCCGCGTAGTGGGTATGGACGTGCCGGGCAAGGCCGACGCGCTCGGGCTTGGCTGGGTCTATATGGCTCCGAAAGACGGCCGCCCCGGCATCATCCAGAAAACCGGCGGCGGCGGCGGTTTCATCACTTACATGGCGATGGTGCCGCAAAGCAATATCGGCGCGTTCGTGGTGGTAACCCGATCGCCGCTCACCCGCTTTACCAACATGAGCGACGGCATCAACGATCTGGTGACCGAACTGAGCGGCAACAAACCGCTCTCAACGCCGGAATCGTAACCGCACTTACGGCGCCCCAGGGCGCCGTTTTCTTTCCGCATTCAATAGTTGAGCGGCAGCTTATTCACCGCCACCAGCTTTCCCTTCTGCATTTCAATGTATTTGCCTTTACGCAGCTCAGCGAGCACTTCGGCAATCACCGAGCGGGAAATATGGGTGTGATTCTGGATATGGTGGATGACGCCTATCTGGGCGCGCAGCTCCGGGCTCCAGCCCGCCATCGTCAGCAGCGTGGCGCGGATCTGTGAATAGGTCGTGGTGCCGATAAAGTGCGCGTCGCGCCACTCAAACCAGCGCATCAGCCAGGTCTGCCAGTGGCAGAATGATTTCCACAGCTGGCGATGCTCGATAATTTCTATCGCCCGGCGTACCGGCATACGAAAGCCGCGACACGGCGTCTCGGTCATCAGCGTATAGCGCAGCGGCTCCGGGATCACGGCGTCGGAAAAGCTCAAATAAAGCGGCGCGGTCATTAAATCGACGTGAATGTGGTTCTGCTCACGCCAGACATTGAGGCTCCCGTCCTTAAAAAACCAGCACTGCGGCTCGCCCTGCTCGTTGAAAAACGAGAGTTCACAATGGGCGTCAATATCAAAAGGGGTTCCTGCCGGGCCGAGATGACGCGCAAGCGCATCGAGATGATGAAGGGGTTTTACCAGATCTAACACGCGAGATATCCATTTCAGGTGTGTTAATGGGAACTGCCTGTCCGCGCGGGACAGGCAGCTTTTAACGCTACATCATGCGCTTACCAGGTGTATTTGACGCCGACATTGGCCGCCCAGTCCTGGTCCACATCGCCGCCACCCAGATAGTTGGCGTCCGCGTAGGCGCTGAAGTTTTTGGTGAAGCTGAACCTGCCGCCCAGACCCGCGCGAACCGCCGAGCCTTCGACGCCGTTATCGATAGCATCGCCGTTCACGTCGGCATCGTTATCGTTCGCATCGTCGTAGACGTAAGCCAGTTTCGCATACGGGGTGAAGGACTGATCGTTACCGTAGTTGAAGGTGTAACCCAGATCCGCGCCCAGCTCGTAACGCAGGCTGTCATAAGACTGGCTGTTGACGCGCATATCGTTGCTCAGCTGGTAGCCGTCGCCGTCCTGGAACAGCCCGGAGACGCTGGCGTAAGGCGTCAGGTAGCCCTGCGGGTTAAATGCCCAGTCGTAGCCCAGTTTCAGCCCGAAGCCCCAGGCGTCGGAAGACACATCGCCGGACACCGACTGGCCGTCGCTCATCACCGCGCTCAGCTCATTGCTGAAATGGCTGTAGCTCAGGCTGGAGTCGAGGAACACGTTATTGGCGAACTGCGCGGAGGCGTACAGGCGCGCGGACTGGCTGTCCTGGTCGACGCTGCCGGTGCGATCGTCCATATCGCCTTTCGCAAAGCCTGCGGCCGCGCCGATCATCCATTTGGCGTTATTGCCGTCCACCTGTTTATCGATACCCACCATCAGGCCGCTCACATCCTGGTCATAGCTCAGCTCGCCGGTATCGCCGTTGAAATTGCCGCCGAAGTAGGTCACCCAGGCGCCGCCGGTATCCGCCGCGCTGTGACGCCCCTGCGCGAGACGCGTGCTCAGCACATCCTGCTCCAGGTTCCAGATATTGGTATTGGCGGAAGGAATGCTCAGCGCCATATTCGCGTAGTCGGTCAGCTCGCGCTGCTTCAGCACCACGGTGTCGCCCTGCTGCTGCGCCTCGTAAGTGTATGCGCCCAGATCGGCTTTATTGGCGGCGGTAAAGCGCGCGGTCGTGGCGTCGTTATCGTCGTACACCCGCACCACTTCGTTGCCCTGATAGTCCGCGATCGCGCCCGCGCCGGTGGCGTTATCGATACGCACCCGGTAGTTGCCCGACACATCGCCGTTCACCGCCAGATGGCCGTCGGCATTCAGCGCAATCACGCCGTCGTCGTAGTCTTTCTGATGCGGATCGTTGGTGACGTAACGCGCGTTGCCAAGCGAGGCGTCCAGCACATAGTCGCGACTCGCCACGTTCAGCACGCCGCCGTCGGTCAGTACCACGTGGTCGGCGTCCACCTGGCCCAGGCCGAGGTTCAGCTGCGCGCCGTTATCAACGGTCAGCGTGTTGGCGTACAGCGCGGCGGTCTCTTCCGTGAGCGTCGCCTGGCTGCCGCTGTCAAGCGTCAGGGAGTCGGTCGCCACCGCGCCGTCGTCGCCGATATTCAGCGTTGACGCATTGGTCAGCGTGATGGAATCCGCCAGCAGCGAAGCGCTTTCGACGTTCACTTGTGAATAGTTATCCACCGCCAGCGCGTCGATGTTCGAGACTTTACGGGTATCCCACTCGGAGCCGTTTTGCAGCGTCACGTTGAAAATGCCGCTCTGGTAGACTTCGTTGCCCGTCACATGGCCCGCTTCGTTAAACGCCGTGTCGCTGTTTTCGATGCCATAGGTAGAGCCAGGCCAGAGGCTGTTCGGTTGATAGTCATACAGCTCGGCGGTCGCTTCGACATTCGAAATCGCAGCGCCGACCCATTTGCTGCCGTTGGTCAGCGTCACGTCCAGACGGTCGGTATCATCCCAGCCGTTGGAATCCAGCGTGCCGTCCCCGTTGACGTCATAGGCGTTAACGTGTGTCGTGACCGGATTGCCGTCATCGTCAAGCGTCGTGCGATCATACCCGCCGAAATTCTGATCAAACGTGCTTTCGAAATAGATATCGCCGTTAATGGTTGAGCTATCGAAAGCGGCCGTCGTCTGCATGGCGTTATCCGCAGCCGGATTAGCCACCACGGCCAGCGCAATATCATCGGCGGTAATGGCGTTATCGTAATCGCTCGCCTTGCCGGTATGGCCGTAAAAACCGCGGGTGCCTTCATCCGTCCATGAGCCGGAGCTCAGCACGGAATCTTTTACCACAACGGTGTTATTAAAAATCTCGCTGCTATTTGAGCCCGTCGCAGACGTCACATCCTGGTTATCTTCCCATTCATATCCCTGTGTCAGCGTAATACCGGCGACATGGGAATTATTCTGGATAACCAGATCGGTTTCCTGATCGAGCGTAATAGCCGTGCCGAGGTTATAAATATCCTGGGACGCCGTCGTTTTATCGTCGGCGTTATAATAGGTATAATGCTCGAAATCATCATCGATGGTTGAATTATCGACGGTTAACGCCAGACGATTATAGAGATAATCCCCGGTGCGGTTATCGCAATTACCGGTCATGCACTGGGAGGTGATCATCCCGTGAATGGTGCTGTCTTTAATGGTCAGCGCGTTGCGGTTGTTATTATTGCTGGTGCCGTCGTCGAGATACCAGGTGGAAATAACGCCATCGACCTGCGCGCCGGAAATTTGCGGATAAATATTGCCATTATAATAATCAGCGCCGTAGTCATAGCCGACATAGCCCTGATACATAATGCCGCCATCATAATAAAACGTGTCGTAGCTTTTGCCAGAAATATCCGTGGCAGCGGAGGCCTGAGAAGCGATAGCCATCGTACAGGCCACAGCTAATTGTGAGACTACAAGTTTCTTTTTCCAGGAGCGCATTTATCATCCCTCCTCAGGGACATCACAAAGTTGGTCCATCAAATGGTTTGCCGTAATACAAACGCGGTGTATTAACGACAAAATTATGCACGCCGGGAAATTAAAGGTTCAATTCTTCTTTACGCTTTGTATGAATTCAAACTATTTGGTTTTTAACGCCAGCACGCATAATTGATGCCGCCGCCTTTTATCGCCTCGCTTTGGAAAAAATCACGCCTGCGCGCCACGGGAAAACGATTACTCATTCAAATAAAACCTCGTTGCTTTATTGCGTTGAAAAATAAAATAACCACCAGCAATAAAAATAATTACCGCTGCGCTCCGGGCACTTTTTACATTTACTGCGGCATACTCATCTATAATGTGAATATCTCAACGGCATGGAGAACAGGAATCGAATGAACGAAAAACTTCAGCACGCCGCGAAACAGGCCGGCATTTATCTCAGCCAGCGTGGGCTACGACTGGCGACGGCGGAATCCTGCACCGGCGGGCTTATTACCTATACGCTGTGCGCCACCGAAGATACCACTGCCTTTTATTCGAGCGGTTTTATCACTTACACCAATGAAGCCAAGCAGCGCATGCTGGGCGTGAAAGAAGAGACGCTGCGCCTCTACACCGCCGTGAGCGAACAGACGGTACATGAAATGGCGGCGGGCGCGCGTGAGCGCTCCGGCGAAGATATCAGCCTGTCGGTAAGCGGCTACGCCGGGCCATCTGGCGGCGAAGACGGCACGCCGCCCGGCACCGTGTGGTTCGGCTGGGGAATGCCCGGCCAGGAAACCGTGGCGGAAAAACGCCACTTCAACGGCGACCCCAAAACCGTTATCGATCAGGCCGCGGTCTTTGCGCTTGAGCGCCTCGTTGAACTGCTAAAAGAACGGGAATGACCGACGCAGTCACGGCCTGCCCGCGCGGTTGCCCCCCGGCAGGCCTTGCGCGCTGCGCCTGCGCGCGGTTTAGCGCCCACATTCGTCAAACATCCGCCCCCGTTTCGGGTTAAAATAAAACCTGTCTCATTTCTCTGATAAGAAGCAACTATGGCCGATTTTTCATTGAGTTCCCGCCCGCGCCGCCTGCGCCAGTCCGCCTCGCTGCGCGCCATGTTTGAAGAAACCACGTTAAGCCGCAACGATCTGGTGCTGCCGATTTTCGTTGAGGAAGCGCTGGACGACTACAAGCCGATTGCCGCCATGCCCGGCGTGATGCGCATCCCGGAAAAATACCTTGCCCGTGAAATCGAGCGTATCGCGAAAGCGGGCATCCGCTCCGTCATGACGTTCGGCATTTCGCACCACACCGACGAGTGCGGCAGCGACACCTGGAATGAAAACGGCCTGGTGGCGCGCATGTCGCGTATCGCCAAAGACGCGGTGCCGGAAATGATCGTGATGTCGGACACCTGCTTTTGCGAATACACCACGCACGGCCACTGCGGCGTGCTGTGCGAGCACGGCGTGGATAACGACGCCACGCTGATAAACCTGGGCCGTCAGGCCGTGGTGGCCGCTGCCGCAGGCGCGGACTTTATCGCCCCTTCCGCCGCAATGGACGGCCAGGTGAAAGCCATTCGCCAGGCGCTGGACGCGGCGGGCTTCACGGACACCGCGATTTTCTCGTATTCCACCAAGTTCGCGTCGTCGTTCTACGGCCCGTTCCGCGAAGCCGCTGGCACCGCGCTGAAAGGCGATCGTAAAACCTATCAGATGAGCCCGATGAACCGCCGCGAAGCGATCCGCGAGTCGCTGCTGGATGAAGCCGAAGGCGCGGACGCGCTGATGGTCAAACCGGCGGGCGCGTATCTCGATATCCTGCGCGACGTGCGCGAACGCACCAGCCTGCCGCTCGGCGCTTATCAGGTGAGCGGTGAGTACGCGATGATCAAATTCGCCGCCCAGGCGGGCGCGATTGACGAAGAAAAAGTGGTTCTGGAAAGCCTCGGCGCTATCAAGCGCGCGGGGGCGGATCTTATTTTCAGCTACTTCGCCCTCGATCTGGCCGAGAAAAACATTCTCTGACCTGCCGCGGCGGACGCCCTGTCCGCCGCCGTTTCTCCCGCGCTCCACGCGCTGTGACCGTTCCTTCACGCCCCTGACATGCTGGCGTCATCTTCCGGGTCTATCACTGTCTGCAGACGGTTCCCGAGGAGACACAACCGTGTTTAGCATCGACAACGTTCTGGACGATCTCTACCCGCAGAAAACCCCCGCCCCCTGGCTTAAAAAAACGCTCAAGCGTCTGCTGTATGAACAGGAGTTTCAGGATTTTGCCGCCCGCCATCGCCACCTTAAAGGGCTCGATATGGTCGAGCAGGTGCTGGAGCATCTTGATATTCGCTGCGATTTGCCGGCGCGCGCGCTGGAGCAAATCCCCGACAACGGCCCGCTGGTCGTCGTCGCCAACCACCCGACCGGCACCGCCGACGGCCTGGCGCTGCTCTACGCCATCTCCCGCGTGCGCCGCGACGTGCGCGTGGTGGCAAACCGCATGCTGAGCCATCTGGAGCCGCTTTCATCGCTTTTTATCGCCGTCGATAACCTCGGCAACCGCACCCGCAAAACCGCCATTAAAGAGATGGAATCGCATCTGGAGCGCGGCGGCGCGCTGATTTTCTTCCCGTCCGGCGAGGTCTCGCGCCCCGGAATGGAGGGCATCCAGGACGGCGTCTGGAACGCCGGGTTTGTGAAGCTCGCGAGCCGCTACCGCGCGCCGGTTTTGCCGGTCCATATCGCCGGGCGCAACAGCCTGGCGTTCTACGGCGCCGCCCTTGTCGCCCCGCCGCTCGCCATGCTCATGCTCATTCGCGAAATGTTCCGCAAGCGCGGCACGACGCTGCCGGTGAATATCGGCGAGCGCATTCCCTGGAGCGCCTGGCACGATGCGACCACGCCGCCGCGTGAGATGGCGGCACGCTTTCGCCTGCACGTGGCGCGCCTCGGCAAGGGGCAAAAAGGCTGCTTTAAAACGGAATGCGCCATCGCGCGCCCGGAAGACCGGGCGGTGCTGCGCCGTGCGCTGGCCAGCGCTGAGACGCTCGGCAAGACGCCGGATGGCAAAACCATCTACCTGTGGCGGCGCGACGGCATGGAAGAAGCGCCGGTGCTGCGCGAGCTGGGACGGCTGCGCGAAATCGCCTTTCGCGCAGTGGGCGAAGGCAGCGGCAAGCGTCGCGATACCGACGCCTATGACGACGACTACTGGCATCTGGTGCTGTGGGATGACGCGGCGCTGGAGATTGTCGGCGCGTATCGCTTTATCCCGACCGCGCAGCAGGTGGCGCTGCGCGGGCCGCAGGGGCTCTACAGCCACAGCCTGTTTCACTACGACGAGCGGATGAATGACGTGTTAAGCCAGGGGATTGAGCTTGGCCGCAGCTTTATCCAGCCGCAATACTGGGGACGGCGCGGGCTCGACTATCTCTGGTCGGGTATCGGCGCATATCTGGCGCGCTACCCGCAGTACCGCTATCTCTTCGGCCCGGTGTCGATTTCCGGCGGCCTGCCGCCCGCCGCGCGGGATCTGCTGGTGGCGTTTTACCGGCTCTGGTTCCCCGCGCAGCACCCGCTCGCCGCCTCGCGCCGCCCTTATCCGGTTTCGTTGCCGGAGGCGTTGGCGCAGTTCGGCGGCGAAAATTATCAGGAGGATTTAACGCGCCTGAAATCGCTGCTCGGCAATCTCGGCTGCGGCATACCGCCGCTCTACAAGCAATATTCGGAGCTCTGCGAGCCGGGCGGCGTACAGTTTATCGATTTCGGAAGCGATCCGGCGTTTAGCGACTGCGTCGACGGTCTGGTGCTGGTCGATTTAACGCGCCTCAAAGCGTCACGTCGGGAGCGGTATATCGGCGCGCCTGCGCCCGCGGTTGAATCGCCATAATCTGTGTTGTTGGCGGGTGCGCTTCGCTTACCCGCCCTACAAACAACACCATTTTCATCGTAGGGTGGGTAAGCGTAGCGCACCCACCGTTTTTTCCGCGCGGGCGTTAATCGGTTGGTAAAGTGGATGGTTTTGCTCCGGCTAAAAAAAATCGGCCCCTCAGGGCCGATTTCCGCCGGGAGCCGGGATTGCAAAGGGGGCGGCGGCGAGCCCCCTTTGCACGTTCGCGTGAGCAAAGCGCCCATATGCAGGCGACTTTATGGCGAACGGAACCTATTCACCGCTCTGGTATATATTCTCTCATACCGACGCTCTTTCTGAACGAGATCGAGAAACCCCGAACGGCGGGTGCGCTCCGCTTACCCGCCCTACAAACAACACCATTCAGCCCACACGCCACCCATAAAAAAACACCCGGCAAGCCGGGTGTTTTAATTACTGGGGGAATCGTATGACTTATGCAGCAGGCTGGGCAGCCGGTTTAGCCGCGTCGTGTTTTACGGCTTTTTTGTGGTGCTTTTTCGCAGCCTGAGCTTTCTGCTCAGCAGCCGGTTTCTGCGCGGCGGCTTTTTTGTGGTGCTTTTTAGCAGCCTGGGCTTTCTGCTCAGCAGCCGGTTTCTGCTCGGCGGCTTTCTTGTGGTGTTTTTTCGCAGCCTGCGCTTTCTGCTCTACAGCTTTCTTGTGCGCTTTTTTGTGGTGCGTTTTCGCTGCAGGCGCTTTAGCCGGCGCCGCAGTGGTCGTGGTGGTTGCAGCAGCAGCCGGAGCCGGTGCAGCGGTGGTATCAGCCGCGAACGCAGCAGCAGACAGACCCATAGTGGCGGCAACAACCAGCGCTAATACTTTTTTCATCTCTATACCCTCGAATTGGCTTTTAGTTACCCCGCGTCGGGGCTCTGGAAATCACTATAGAGATGCATCGCCGCCGCTTCAGTGAGTGATTGGTATCGGCGTGTAACCGAATGTACAAGCGAGCATAAAAAGAGAGGGCGCCGTAGCGCCCCTGGTTTAACCGGCCCGGTAAAAGGGCTTATCGCCTAAGATTGTCGCGCGGTGCATCACGCGCCGCTCGGGCAGGTAATCGGCGTTGGCGTAATGCTGCGTCACGCGGTTATCCCACAGCGCCACGTCGTTTTCCTGCCAGCGCCAGCGCACCTGAAACTCCGGTTTGGTGACGTGCGCGAAAAGAAAGGCCAGCAGCGCGTCGCTCTCTTTGGGAGACAGATCCACAATGCGCGTCGTAAACCCTTCGTTGACGAACAGCGCCTGTTTGCCGCTCACCGGATGCGTGCGCACCACCGGATGCAGCAGCGGCGGGTTTTTCTCTGCCGCCGTGCGCCAGCGCTGGTGCTCTTCCGGCGTTTTCATGTGCTTCCACTCCGGGAAGGAGTGACGGAAATCGTGCTCGGCGCGCAGGCCGCTTAACAGCTGCTGAATCGGGGCGGAGAGCGCCTCGAACGCCGCGATGCCGCTCGTCCAGAGCGTGTCACCGCCGGTTGAAGGCAGCTGCTTCGCCGCAAGGATAGCGCCTGCGGGCGGCGTGTCGATAAAGGTGACGTCGGTGTGCCAGTTATCATTATCCGGCGGGTTATCGTTATGCGTATCCAGCACAATTATCTCCTCGACGCCCTCGGCGTGCGGGTAGACCGGATGAATATGCAGATCGCCAAAGCGCATCGCCAGCGCCCGCTGCTGGTGCGGGGTAATGGGCTGGTCGCGCACGAACAGCACCTGATGGCGGATCAGCGCGTGATACAGCTGCTCGAACTGGCTGTCGCTCAGCGGTTTCGCCAGATTGATATCGGATACCTGAGCGCCGATGTATGGCCCCAGCGGCGTGATAGTAATGCGTTCGCTCATTGTGTTTCTCCATGCCAGGGCGTAAGACGGCGCGTCAGCGCGCGCAGCCCCAGTTCTAAAATAAAAGCCACCAGGGCTATCACCGCGATGCCTGCCAGCACCACGTCGGTCGCCAGAAACTCCCCGGCGGACTGCACCATAAACCCCAGTCCGCGCGTGGCGGCGATAAGCTCGGCGGCGACCAGCGTCGACCAGCCCACCCCAAGCCCGATACGCAGACCGGTTAAAATTTCCGGCAGCGCGCCAGGCAAAATCACGTGCCAGAGCAGCTGCCAGCGGCTCGCGCCGAGCGACTGCGCGGCGCGGATACGCACCTGCTGCGCGCTTTTAACGCCCGCCAGCGCCGACATCGCCACCGGCGCGAAAATCGCGAGATAGATAAGCAGCACTTTGGAGGTCTCGCCGATGCCGAACCAGATAACCATCAGCGGCAGATAGGCGAGCGGCGGAATGGGCCGGTAAAGCTCAATCAGCGGGTCGAGAATGGCGCGAAGCGTGGGGTTCAGCCCCATCGCGATACCGACCGGAATGCCGATAAGCGCCGCGGCCAGCAGCGCGGTCAGCATACGCCCGAGACTCGCGCCGAGGTGCGCCCAGAGCGTCGCATCCATAAACCCCTGCGGCCCGGCGATGGTGATAAGCTGGCGCAGCACCTGCTGCGGCGCGGGCAGAAACAGCGGGCTGACCAGCTGTAGCGCCGTCGCCGCCCACCACAGCGCCAGCAGCGCGCCCAGCGTGGCGAGGCTGATAGTCAGCGGGCGGGGTGCCGCCCGGCGACGACGCGCGGGTCGTCGTGTCGCGTTATCGTTAATCAGTACGCTCATGGGCGCTCTCCCGTAATTCAAAGACCCGGCTCAGAACATATTCCCGGCGGGCGATAAACGCCGGATCGGATTTAATGCTGCGCGCCGGTTCGCCTGCGACAAACCGCCTCGCGAAATCAAGCCGCAGCCGCTCCTGTACCTGGCCTGGCCCTGGCGAGAGAAGAACTAAGTCGGTCGCCATAAAGACCGCCTCTTCGATGTCGTGGGTGATGAGCAGCACTTTCTTGCCGCTCCCGGCCCACAGGCGCAGCAGCAGCGTCTGCATCTGTTCGCGGGTGAAGGCGTCGAGCGCGCCGAACGGTTCGTCGAGCAGTAATAGTCGCGGATCGGCCGCCAGCGCGCGGGCGATGCCGACACGCTGGCGCTGACCGCCGGAGAGTTGCCAGATAAACCGGCTGGCCGCGCCCTCAAGCCCCACTTTCGCGAGCATCTCGCGGGCCCGGACGCGGCGTTCTTCACGCCCGACGCCCTGCAACTGCAACCCGAACGCGACGTTATCCAGCACGCTGCGCCACGGCAGCAGCCCCTCATGCTGAAACACCACGCCGCGGTCAGCGCCGGGGCCGGTAACCGGCTGGCCGTCCAGCGTGATGCTCCCGGCCGTGAGCGGCAAAAACCCGGCGATAAGATTCAGCAGCGTGGTTTTTCCGCAGCCGGACGGGCCGAGCACCACCAGCAGCTCGCCGTCGTCCAGCGTCAGGTTGATATCGGCAAGCGCGGGCTTGCCGTCGAAACTGGCATGCAGATGAGAGACCCGTAACATCGCGCCCCCTTACGGCTGAGCCAGCGGCTTCACAAAACGGTCGGTCACGAACGCGCGGTAATCCTGGCCGGCCTGCGCCACTTTGCCCTGCGCTTTCAAAAAGGCAGCGGTGTCGACGATAGCCTGATTCACCGGCCCGTTAAGCTGCTCCACCTGCTGGCTCGCGGTGAGATAGGTGTTGCCCTGCACCAGCCCCGGCACATCGCTTTGCGGCACGCCGCTTAAGCGCGACAGTTTTTCCAGATGCGCGGGCTGCTTGAGCCACGCCTGCGGCGCATCAAGGTAACCGCGCTGGGCCGCGAGCGCGCTGCGGGCAAAGGCGGTCACCACCTCCGGGTGTTTTTCGGCGAAGTCCTTACGCACTACCCAGACATCAAGCGTCGGCGAGCCCCATTTCCCGACTTCAGCGGAGTCGGTCAGTACGCTGCCCTCTTTTTCGAGCGCGTTAACGGCGGGCGCCCAGACGTACGCGCCGTCGATATCGCCCCGCTGCCAGGCGGCAATGATCGCGGGCGGCTGGAGATTCACAATCTGTAGCTGATCGGGTTTGATGCCCCAGTGTTTCAGGGCCGCGAGCAGGCTGTAATGGGTTGTGGAGATAAACGGCACCGCGATGCGTTTGCCGATAAGATCCTGCGGCGAGCGAATCGACTTTTTCACCACCAGCGCTTCGGAATTCCCGAGCTGCGAGGCGAGCAGGAACACTTCGATGGGGAGATTCTGGCTTGCCGCCACGGCGAGCGGGCTGGAGCCGATATTGCCTATCTGGACGTCGCCCGAGGCGAGCGCGCGCACCACGCTTGCGCCGCTGTCGAATTTACGCCAGTCGACCTTCGCACCGCTCTCTTTCTCAAAGATATTGTCCGCCTGCGCCACTTTCGCCGGTTCGGCGGAGGTCTGATACGCGACGGTAACGTCGACCGCCTGCGCCTGGAAGGCCCACAGCGCCAGTGCGCCCAACAAGGTAATGCGCGATGAAATTGCCATAATGTCTGCTCCCCTTCTTTTGTTATGGGGGCAGTATTTCCGGCACGCGGCGTTTGATAAAGGAATAAAAAGGCATCGCTCATGCCGAATCGTTTTTAGAAAAAAAGCGGCAATAGATAGTTAATTTTGTGCGGTATACGGGGTGATGAGCGGGATGGTAGGTGAGCCCGGAAATGGCGGATGCGCTTCGCTTACCCGCCCTACCGTGCAGGAAACGTCAGTGGAGTGGGGGTTTGCTCCGGCTAAAAAAAAATCGGCCCGCAGGGGCGATTTTCCGCCGGGAGCCGGGATTGCAAAGGGGGCGGCGGCGAGCCCCCTTTGCACGTTCGCGTGAGGAAGGCACGCATATAAACGCGGCATGATGGCGAACGGAACGATTTCACCAGGCTTTCATATGCTTCCTGCGCTCCTCACCTGACGGGTGAGCCCGGAAATGGCGGGTGCGCTTCGCTTACCCGCCCTACATTCTGACCAGCCTCTGGTAAAAAAAACGGCGGGTGCGCTTCGCTTACCCGCCCTACCGCGCTGCATATTTTGTAGGCCGGGTAAGCGCAGCGCACCCGGCAATATCCTCAACGCCGCGCGTTCAGCGCCGCAATATCCGCAGGCGTGGTGCGGCAACACCCGCCGATAAGCGCGGCACCCGCGGCGCGCCAGGCGTCGAGATGGTGCGACAGCGTATGGCAGGTATGGCCGTCGTGACGCCAGGTTTTACTGACCGCGTCATACTGCTCGCCAGAGTTAGGATAAACCACTAGCGGCAGCGGCGTGGCGTCATGCAGGCGCGCCAGCGCGGCGCTGGCGTCTTCCAGCGGAACGCAATTAATACCGAGCGCCACAATCTGTGGATACGGCGCGAGGGCGGCGGCGACCCCGGCGAGCGGTGAGCCGTCGCTGATGTGCTCGCTGTCGCGAAGCGTAAACGAAAACCACGCGCGGGCCTGCGGGTACTGCGCCAGCAGCGCGGCGAGCGCGCGGGCCTCGGCAAGCGACGGCAGCGTTTCGCACGCCAGCAGATCCACGCCCGCCTCAAGCAGCGCCTCCACGCGCGGGCAATGGAACGCCGCGAATTGCGCGTCGGTAAGCTGGTAATCCCCGCGATATTCAGAGCCGTCCGCAAGGTACGCGCCATACGGCCCGACGGAGCCCGCCACCAGTAGCGGCCCGGCATCCGGCTGCTCCTTGAGGAAATCCTCGCGTGCCTGCCGCGCCAGCGCAACGCTTCGCGCAATCAGCGCGCGCGACTGCGCCTCATCCAGGCCGCGCGCCGCAAAACCGGCGGGCGTCGCCTGATAGCTCGCGGTAATGGCGCACTGCGCCCCGGCGCGGAAGTAATCAAGATGCACCGCGTAAATCAGCTCCGGCTGCTCCATCAGCACTTTCGCCGACCACAGGCTGTCCGCGAGATTGCAGCCGCGCGCCTCAAGCTCGGTGGCTAGCGCGCCGTCCAGCACCACAAACGGCTGCTGGCTTAAGAGAGGGGTTAACGGGTTATTCAGCGACATGGCGAGACTCCTCGTGGCGGCGCGTGCGGAAAAAGTGCGTCAGATAATACGCGCCGTAGCAGAACGCGACAAACGGCAGCCCGCACCACAGCGCGATGCGCTGGCTCGGGTCGAATGCCAGCCCGACGCAGGCGATAAGGCAGAGCGCGAAGCCGAGGATCGGCGTCAGCGGGTACCAGGGCGCGCGGTAGTGCAGCTCACTGAGCGCCCGGCCTTCGGCCAGATGACGACGGCGAAACATGAAGTGCGCGGCGCAGATACTGAGCCACACCGCCACCACCGCAAAACCGGAAATCGCCGACAGCGCCACGAAAACGGTATCCGGCGCCACCACGCTTGAAAAGAGCGCCAGCACGCCGCCCAGCATACTCACCGACAGCGCGGTCAGCGGCACGCCGCGGCGCGTCAGGCGCGAGAAGCTGCGCGGCAGCGTACGCTCGTTCGACAGCGACCAGAGCATCCGCCCGGAGGCATAGAGCCCCGAGTTCGCCGCAGAAAGGATCGCGGTGAGAATAACGAAATTAATGATATCGGCGGCGTACGGGATGCCGATTTTCTCAAACACCAGCACGAACGGGCTTTTCACCACGCCCGCCTGATCCATCGGGATCAGCGCCGCCAGCACCAGCACGGTGCCGAGGAAGAAAATCACCAGCCGCACGATAGTGGTGCGGATAGCGACCGGTACCACCTGCTGCGGGTTTTCGGTCTCGCCCGCCGCGATGCCGATAAGCTCGGTGCCGGAAAACGCGAAGTTCACCGCAACCATCGTCATCAGGATTGGCAGCGTCCCGGCGGGGAACCAGCCTGCGGCGGTCAGGTTATGAAACAGCGGCGCGGGCGAGCCATCTTTCATCGGCAGAATGCCGAACATCGCCGCTCCGCCCAGTACGATAAACGCCACGATGGTGACCACTTTAATCAGCGAAAACCAGAACTCGCCCTCGGCGAACAGGCGCGTGGAGAAGACGTTGAGCGCGAAAATCACGACGCAGAACACCAGACACCAGACCCACACCGGCACCTGCGGGAACCAGTACTGCATACAGAACCCGGCGGCGGTAAAGCTTGAGCCAAGCGCGACCGTCCACGTCAGCCAGTAGAGCCAGGCGACGGTATAGCCGGTCGCCGGGCCTAAATAGCGCGCGGCGTAGACGTGAAACGCGCCGGTCTCGGGCATCGCGACGGCGAGCTCGCCGAGGCACTGCATTACCAGCCAGACCACCAGCGCGCCGATAAGATACGCGAGCAGCGTGCCCGCCGCGCCGGTGGTGGAAATAATATAGCCGGTGTTAAAAAACAGCCCGGTGCCGATAACGCCCCCCAGCGAGAGCATCACCAGATGACGGGCCTTCATGGTGCGTTGTAACTGCTGCGATTCCTGCATAAACCCTTCTATACGTTCAGACGTCTAAACATCCATAGATAAACGTTATACCGGGAAGCCGCGTAAATTGCAAAAGCCCGCGCGCCGTCAGCCAGTTACGGGCGTCCTGCCCGCCAGTACATCACTGACGTCAATACTCCGCCTGGTCAGCCCTGCCCCGGCGGGCTACCTTTAAACCACACCTGACCTCGCCTTTCGCGTCGTCGCTTTTCCGGTAAAGCGCGCGTCGCCTGCATTAACGGAGCGTTCATGATAAGTCCGGAGACCGCGCTGCTGCTGGCGCGCAGCCAGTTCGCCTTCACTATCGGGTTTCACATCGTGCTGGCGGCGCTGACGATGGGCCTCGCGCTGTGGCTGATGCTGCTGGAGGGCCTGTGGCTGTGGCGCAGGCAGCGCGTTTACCTGAACCTCTATCAATACTGGTGCAAGGTGTTTGCGCTGAACGTCGCGGTGGGCGTGGTGACGGGCGTGCTGATGGAGTTTCAGTTCGGCGCCAACTGGGGCGAGCTCTCCAGCCGCGCCGGGGCGGTGATAGGCCCGCTGATGTATATGGAAGTGCTGGTGGCGTTTTTCCTCGAAGCGGGCTTTATGGGCGTGGTGCTGTTCGGCATGGGCAAAGTGCGCCCGTGGGTGCATTTTCTCGCGACCTGCGTGGTGGCCGCGGGCTCGCTGTTCAGCGCCTTCTGGATACTTGCCGCGAACTCATGGATGCAGACGCCCGCCGGTTTTATCATCGGGCCCGATGGCCGCTTTCAGCCCGTCGACTGGTGGGCCGTCATCTTTAACCCGTCGTTTCCCTTCCGGCTTATCCATATGTCCATCGCCGCGCTGCTCGCGACCGCCTGTCTGGTGGCCGCCGTCGGGGCCTGGCATCTGCTGAAACGCCCTGATGAACCCGGCGCGCGGCGGATGTTCTCCTGGGGCCTGTGGCTGCTGCTCGCGCTCGCGCCGGTGCAGGCGGTGGTGGGCGACCTGCATGGCGAAAACACCCGCGATCATCAGCCGGTGAAACTGGCGGCGATGGAAGGCAGCTGGAACCCGCCGCCGCCAGGCGAAGGCGAGCCGCTGCGGCTGTTCGCCATTCCGGATATGCAGGCCCGGCGCAACCATGCTGAGGTGGCTATCCCGTCCGCAGGCTCGCTCTATCTGCGCCATAACCTCACCGGCGTGATCCACAGCCTCAATCAGTATCCGCCGGATGAGCTCCCGTGGGTGCCGGGCGTGTTTTTCGCGTTTCGCGCAATGGTGGGGCTTGGCTTTCTGATGATTTTCGCGGGCGTCGCCGGGCTGGTGGTGCGCCTGCGAGGCCGGTTGTGGAAAGCGCGCTGGCTGCAGCGCGGCATGGTGGCAATGGCCCCTGCGGGGCTTATCGCGATGCTCGCGGGCTGGGTCGTCACGGAGACGGGCCGCCAGCCGTGGACCATCTACGGGCTGCTGCTGACCCGCGACAGCGCCTCGCCCGTGGCGCCCTCGCTGGTGCTCGGCTCGTTTGGCGCGATTATCGCGGTCTATCTGCTGGTGTTCGGCCTCGGCCTGTGGTTTATGCTGCGCCTGCTCGCCAGACCGCCCGGCGAAGCCGGGCCTGACGCCAACCCGGCGGTGGCGGCGCAAACCGGCAGCGGCATCACGCCACAGAGCCTGCGAGGGCGCGCGGATGACTGAATTGCTGTTGTCTCTCCCGGTGTTAACGCTGCTCTGCGCCGCCGCGCTCGCCGCGGGCGTGCTGATTTATGTGCTGCTCGACGGCGCGGATCTCGGCGTCGGGCTGCTCGCGCCGTTTCACTCGTCGCAGGCGCGCCAGCAGATGAATATTTCGCTGCTGCCGGTTTGGGATGGCAACGAAACCTGGCTGGTGCTGACCGCCGGCGCGCTGCTGGCGATGTTCCCCGTCGCTTTCAGTATTCTCTACAGCGCGCTCTACCTGCCGGTCTATATCATGCTGCTGGCGCTTATCGTGCGCGGCATGGCGATTGAGTTCCGCCCGCTGCGCCCGCGGCTCTTCGATGCGCTGTTTATCATCGGCTCCTGGCTTGCGAGCCTGAGCCAGGGCGCGACGATGGGCGCCTGGGTGGAAGGTATTACGCATGACGGCGCGACATTCACCGGCGGCGCGATGGACTGGTTATCGCCATTTTCGGCCTACTGCGCGATAGCGCTCAGCGTCGGGTACGCGCTGCTGGGCGCCTGCTGGCTTATCTGGCGAGGCGAAGGCGAGCTCAACGCCTGGGCGCGGCGTCAGGCGATGTGGCTTGCGCCGCTCACCGCCGCGCTGCTGGCGGGGTTGCTTATCTGGACGGTGCAACTGAATGAGGCCTACCGGCTCCATTTGCAGGCGTGGGCCTGGAGCGGGCCGCTGGCCGTCACCGGGCTGCTGGCGTTCGCCGGACTCATTGCGGCCCTGCGCCAGCGGCGCGATTTCCTGCCGCTCGCCATGACGCTGGTGTTATTTATGGTCGCGTTCGGCGCGATGCTGCTCGCCGTTTTCCCGTTTATTCTGCCGCCGAAACTGCTGCTCACCCAGGCCGCCGCGCCGCCCGCCACGCAAAAGCTGATGCTGGTCGCCTTCGGCGTCTTCGTGCCCGTCACGCTTATCTATAACAGCTGGGGCTTCTGGGTATTTCGCGGCAAAATTCACGCCGCGCGCGACGATGACCGCCCCTGACAGCGCCGCGCGGAAAACAGAAATAAGAAAAAGAATAACAGGAACCCCTAATGTGAATATTCGCGGCGCGAAAGCGAAGTGAATATTCACTCGGGTCGTTTTTAAAGAAACCCAAAAAGGAAACGATTTTACCGGGGTAAAAGAAGCGTATTATTCGCGGCGGGTGCCTGAAGCTTTTTGGTTTCAGGCATTGTGCAGGTTCCCAAAAAGATGAAGGCCCCGAGTTAATTAACTTAACCCGAGGCCGACACATGAACCCGAACAGTTCATATGTTAGCCTCTTACTCGCCTCACGGCAAGGAGAATGGCTATGAAGGACAATACTTTTATCTGGTGCGTTATTATTGTCTGCGTGACGCTATTAATGTTCACCACCCTCTCACGGGAAACGCTTTGCGAGCTGCGCTTGCGGGGCGCGAGCATGGAGGTTGTCGCTTCACTGGCTTGTAAATCCAGAGAGTAAGCGTCTGACGCGGGGAGCAATCCCAGCGATTTGACTGGCGGTTTTATGCCTCTCAGGCACCCTTTTTTATCACGCCTTATTATTTATCGCCTTAATACGCGCGCGCTTTATTATTCCGTTAATCCGTAACAGAAACCTGTATTACCGGTAATTGCGAAAGCCGGCTGGCGGTGCGGCCAATATCGTCAAGCGCCACGCCGTCAATAATCCCCGCCACCTCATACTCACTGGCGACAAATACCTGCCGCTGTTTATCATAGAGCACGTCAATAAGATTAATAAACCGCTGCTGCGCGGCCGGATTAACCTGCGCGAGCCGCGGCACCGCGTCAATAAACCAGCAGGAATACGATTCACAGAGCGTTAAATAATCCATTACGGCCGTCGTCGCTTCGCATAATCCCGCAAAGGTAAAGTGCAGTATCTCGCGCGGCGGCGAGGCGGCATAAAACGTGTGATACCCCGCCGCGACCGCAAATTCGCCGTGGGCGACAGGCAGCCCGAAAGCCTCGCGCTGGGCGGCAGTTCCGGGACAGAGCCACGCGCCCTGGCTGAACGGCCCGGCGTCGCTTGCGGCCATAAGACGGTAATCGCGCTCGCCGTTGAGCGCGAAAATCGTCATTTCACGTTCAATAAGGGCAATCGACGGCACAAACAGCTCGTGATAGAGCGGGTGCGCCAGCAGTTCGCGCGGCGAATAGTTGGAGGTCAGGATAAGCGTGATGCGCATCGACAGCGCCACCTCCAGCAGCTTTTTCGCCAGCATCGCATCGCCCGGATCGTGCAGGTGAAATTCATCAAAGCAGAGCAGCCGCGCGTCGCCGAGCAGCTCACGCAGCGCCGCCTCCAGCGGCTGATGCATCATGCGCTGATGCAGTTCACGAAAGAAATCATGAAAGTGGGCGCGCTTTTTCGCGGCGCGCGGCAGCGAGGCAAAAAAGTTATCGACGATAAAGCTTTTGCCGCGCCCCGGTCGGCCCCAGACATAAAGCCCGGCGAAGCGCGCACGGTCCGCCAGCAGCGGGGCCGCGAGCGCCTCCAGCGCCGCGACCAGCTGCGCCTGATCGGCATCCAGGCGCAGCGCATGCTCCTGCGCGCGCTGGCGCATGACGTCGCTAAACGAAAAGGGTACGGCGGTCCCGGCCATCGTGACGGCTCCATATGTAAACAAAATGTTATTAACCCACAACCCGCACGCTTTTTCAAAGCCTGTCGCACGATTCACCAAAGCAGCGCACTGTCAGCACCATGCTGGCGCATGCAGACCTGGCGGCCCCGCGCCGTGCGGGCCTGCGCGGCTGGTACGCTCTTTGCAGCGCTCGTCAGGTCTATCCGTCGTCTTACGAGGTGAGGTATGAGCGAACAGCAGGCAGGGTTAAAACGCACGCTGGGCAGTTTCCGGCTGTGGGGCATCGCGGTGGGGCTGGTGATTTCGGGCGAGTATTTCGGCTGGAGCTATGGCTGGTCTCAGGCGGGCACGATGGGCTTTCTGGTAGTGGCGCTGGCGATTGCCGCCATGTATTGCGCGTTTATCTTTAGCTTTACCGAGCTGACGACCGCCATTCCGCACGCGGGCGGGCCGTTCGCTTACGCCTGCCGGGCCTTTGGCCCCACCGGCGGGTTTATCGCGGGCTTCGCCACGCTGGTTGAGTTTGTGTTCGCCCCGCCCGCCATCGCGATGGCCATCGGCGCTTATCTTAACGTGCAGTTTCCGTCGCTCGACCCGAAATGGGTCGCCTGCGGCGCCTACGTCATTTTTATGACGCTCAATATTCTCGGCGTCGGCATCGCCGCCACCTTTGAGCTTATCGTCACTCTGCTCGCCATTTTCGAGCTGCTGGTGTTTATGGTCGTGGTCGCACCAGGCTTTTCATGGAGCCACTTTACCGCGCACGGCTGGTCGGGGGCGGAGAATTTCAGCAGCCTCGCTCTGCCGGGTATGTTTGCCGCCATCCCCTTCGCCATCTGGTTTTTCTTAGCCATTGAGGGCGCGTCGATGGCTGCGGAAGAAGCGAAAGATCCTCAGCGCACCATTCCGCGCGCGCTCGGCGGCGGCATTATCACCCTGACGGTGCTGGCGCTCGGCGTGATGATCTTCGCAGGCGGCGTCGGCGACTGGCGCGCGCTCGCCAATATTAACGATCCGCTGCCGCAGGCGATGAAAACCATCGTCGGGGCCAACAGCGGCTGGCTGCATATGCTGGTGTGGCTCGGCCTGTTTGGCCTGGTGGCGTCGTTTCACGGCATTATCATGGGCTATTCACGGCAGATTTTCTCGCTGGCGCGCGCAGGCTTTCTGCCGGCGGGCCTCGCGGCAGTCCACCCGCGCACCCGCACGCCGCACCGGGCGATCCTCGCGGGCGGCATGGTCGGGATTGCCGCTATCTTCTCCGATTCGCTGATCACCATAAACGGGATGTCGCTCACGGCCAGCATCGTCACCATGTCGGTGTTTGGGGCTATTGTTATGTATATCGTCTCGATGGCCGCGCTGTTTAAGCTGCGGCGCAGCGAGCCGCATCTGGCGCGGCCTTTCCGCGCGCCGCTCTGGCCGCTGGCGCCCGCGTTCGCGCTGGGTATGGCCCTGCTCTGCCTCGTGGCGATGGTCTGGTTTAACCCGGCGCTGGCCGCGATTTTCGCCGTGATGATGCTGGCAGGCTACCTGTGGTTCCGGCTGACCGCCAGCGCGCGGGCCGCCGCCGCCGTGGACGCCCAGCTGCGCATCGCCTCATAAGGAGCGCTTGTGTATCGCACTACGCTTACGCATTCGACATACCGTTTCGACAGCCTGAAAACGCTGCTGGCGAAAGCCACGCCCGCGCGATCGGGCGATGTGCTGGCGGGCGTCGCGGCGCAAAGCGCCGCCGAGCGAATGGCGGCGAAGATGGCGCTGGCCGACGTGCCGCTGCGCGACATCCTCGATAACCCCGTTATCCCGTATGAACAGGATGAAGTAACGCGGCTGATCATCGACACTCACGACCGCGACGCCTTTGCGCCGATCAGCCATCTGACGGTCGGCGATTTTCGCGACTGGCTGCTGGATGAGTCGACCACCGGCGAGACGCTGGCGCGCGTGGCGCCGGGCATCACGCCGGAGATGGCGGCGGCGGTCAGCAAATTAATGCGCAATCAGGATCTGATCCTTGCCGCCAGCAAATGCCGCGTGGTGACGCGCTTTCGCAACACCATCGGCCTGCCGGGCCATTTAAGCGTGCGCTTACAGCCGAATCACCCGACGGACGACCTGCGCGGCATCGCCGCCAGTATGCTCGACGGGCTGTTTTACGGCAGCGGCGACGCGGTGGTCGGCATTAACCCGGCCAGCGACAGCCTGCCGGTGCTGGAGCGGCTCAACTATATGCTGGATGACGTCATCAGCCGTTTTGAGATCCCGACGCAGTCCTGCGTGCTGACGCATGTGACCAATACGCTCCAGCTTATCGAGCGCGGCGCGCCGGTGGACCTGGTGTTTCAGTCAGTGGCGGGCACCGAGGCGGCGAACAGCGGCTTTGGCATCAGCCTGGCGCTGCTTCAGGAGGCGTATGACGCGGCGCTGAGCCTCGGGCGCGGCACGCTCGGCGACAACGTGATGTATTTCGAGACCGGACAGGGGAGCTGCCTTTCTTCAAACGCGCATCACGGCGTCGATCAGCAGACCTGCGAGGCGCGGGCCTATGCGGTGGCGCGCCACTTTAAGCCGCTGCTGGTCAACACCGTGGTGGGGTTTATCGGCCCGGAATACCTCTATGACGGCAAACAGATCATCCGCGCCGGGCTTGAGGATCACTTCTGCGGCAAGCTGATGGGGCTGCCGCTCGGCTGCGACGTCTGTTACACCAACCACGCCGAGGCGGATCAGGACGACATGGACACGCTGCTGACGCTGCTTGCCGCCGCCGGGCTGACGTTTCTTATCGGCGTGCCGGGCGCGGACGACATTATGCTGAATTACCAGAGCACGTCATTTCACGACGCGCTCTACATCCGTCGCCTGCTGGGCCTGAAGCACGCCCCGGAATTCGCCGCCTGGCTTGAGAAAATGCAGATAATCAACGCCCAGGGCGACCTGCGCCTGACCGGCGCGAACCATCCGCTGCTGACGGCCCTGCCGCAGGGGGAAAACGTATGAGCATTCACGACAGCTGGGAACTGCTACGCCAGTTTACCGACGCCCGCATCGCGCTCGGACGTAGCGGCGCGAGCCTTCCTACCGATGAGGTGCTGAAATTCGGTCTGGCGCATGCGCAGGCGCGCGACGCCATCCATCAGCCCTTCGACAGCGAGCAGTTGCGTACCGCGCTGGAGGCGCTCGGGCTTGCGACGCTTACCGTGCACAGCGCCGCGCCCGATCGCGCCACCTATCTGCACCGCCCGGATCTGGGCCGCCGTCTGGATGACGAGAGCCGCGCGATGCTGAGCGCGCGTAAACGCGACGCCGATCTGCTGCTGGTGATTGGCGACGGGCTCTCATCCCACGCCGTTCACCGCCAGTCGGTCGGGTTTATCCGCGCCCTGCTGCCCTATATCGACACGCTCGGCTTGTCGCTTGCGCCCGTGGTGCTGGCGCACCAGTCGCGGGTGGCATTAGGGGATGATATCGGCGAGGCGCTGGGCGCGCGGGCTGTGGCTATCCTGATTGGCGAGCGCCCCGGCCTGTCGTCGCCGGACAGCCTCGGGGTCTACCTCACCTGGCAGCCGCAGCGCACGCGTATTGAGTCCGAGCGCAACTGCATCTCCAATATCCGTCCGGAAGGGCTGCCCTGGGAGGCGGCGGCCTTTAAGCTCGCCTGGCTGCTGGAGCAGGCGTTTTTACGCAGGCTCACCGGCGTGAAGCTCAAGGATGAGAGCGATAACCCGGCGCTGCATGGCGTGGTGAAACCGCGATTAAGCCAAAAAAAAGCCCCGCACTGAGCGGGGCTTTTTTATAGGGCGAATCAGGTATAGAGCGACGCTTCGCCCGCCGGGCGGGTTTTGAAGCGGCGGTGGATCCAGAGATACTGCTCCGGCGCGCGCAGAATTTCGCGCTCGATAACCTTGTTCATGTAGCAGGCCGCGGCGGCTTCGTCTTCGCGTGGGTAACCCTGCAGCTCCGGCTGGATAATCAGCTTATAACCGCTGGCGTCGGGGTTGCGGATCATTACGATGGTCAGCATCGCCGCATTGCTCAGGCGTGACAACACATAGGTGCCGCGCGTGGTCGCCGCGTTATTGACCGCGAACAGCGGCGCGAAGGTGCTGCCGCGCGGGCCGTAATCCTGGTCCGGCGCGAACCAGACCGCTTCGCCCTGCTTCAGCGCGTGCACCATGCCTTTGAGATCTTTACGGTCGATCATCGCTTTGTTGGAACGCATACGCCCTTTGGTCTGCGCCCATTCCATCGCTTTATTGTTGTGCGGGCGGTACATCGCCATCATCGGCTTGCACAGCCCCATCACGCGACCGCCCAGCTCCAGCGACATAAAATGCACGCCGATGACGATAACGCCGCGCTGCTGCGCATTCGCCTGGTGCAGATGGTGAAGCCCTTCAACGTTAAACCATTTTTTGATGCGCGCGTCCGACCAGAACCAGGCCATGCCGGTTTCGAGCAGCGCCATGCCGAGCGACAGGAAGTTTTCCTGGATCAGCTGCTCTTTTTGCGCCTCGCTGAAGTTCGGGAAGCACAGCTCAAGGTTGCGACGCAGGATTTTTTCACGGCGCTTGAGAAAGCGGCGCGAGTTGCCGCCGAGGAACGCGCCTAAGCGCATTAGCAGCGGATGCGGCATCTGCACGAGCAGCCACAGCAGGCCGAGCCCGAACCAGGTAAACCAGTAGCGCGGATGCAGCAGCGCGCGGGAAAAAGGCATGACATTTTTCATAAAGCACCTTTATGCACAGCGGTGTATCGCATAAAGAAGCCGTTCCGTAAGCGGTACAAACCAGACAGAGAATGATTCAGCAGGGATAATGCCTTCCTGCTACACAATAAAATACGGGGAGTTAAAAAAGCAGAGGCGCCGTAATGGCTCCCGGTTTGAATTAAAGTAATGTCAGAATGTGAAGAAAAAGTGGCCTTTTCATGAATTCTGAAATATTTCGCCGTATTACGTGGTAATTTCTGGCGACAGCCGCAACAAAACGCCGCAGTGAGTAATATTAACCCGCTAATGATAACAACCTTAATTAACAGAAACTGGTCCCAGCCTTTGGGGCATTCTGCGGCTGGTAATTTGCATCGTCTTGTATTTGAAAGATATTTGTAACGAAGTGCGGTGTGGTTCAGCACGTTATCAACTACAGCGATGACGCTAAGCGTCAGAATGACGGCTTTGCGCGCGAAAAGATAGCGTAATTTTGTAAAGAAAGCGATGGAATTATGGAGAACGGGTAAAAATAAAAGCTTTAGGAATAATACCCTCGCTATTTACTTTTACGACATAATGGCGTTATCCGCCGGGCATTATTTCCCGGCGCGTTATTATAGTGGCTAAAAATAATGCCTTAATCCGAAAATGGCCCAGTAAATCGCCGAGGCCCCCAGATACGCCCAGCATCCCCAGTACGCGAGCGGCTCACGGTCACTTTTCGCGCGCGGTAAAAAAGCAAACAGATAACAGGCCGCTGCAATTAACGATACAAAATAAAAAAACTTCATGCCGTCCCTCCTGAAATTATCCGCATAACCGTTTTCGGGCGTCGTCATTCACAGGATAGACAGCTTTGCCCGGTTATGCGCAGTTTCCGTCCGGGGCCTCGCGGTGCGCCACGATTTTAAACCCCTCTTCCGCGCCTGGCGGAACGAAATAGCGCGTTACCTGCGCAAACTGGGCGTCCGTGGCGGCGAAATCGTGCCCGCCCTGCTGGTTACGGCGACGCAGACGCGCCAGGCAGACCGCGTCCGGCACATCCAGCCAGTGCAGCTCATGCGCTGCGCCGCTTGCGTCAATCAGGGTTTTCATCCAGGCGCGGCTCTGCGGCGTGTTAGCCGGGAAATCCAGCACCAGGCTCAGTCCTGCATCAAGCAGCGCGGTGAGATGCGGCGTCATCGCTTCGCGAAGCCGGGCGGCGAAACGGACATAATCGGCGACCTCCGTCATCTCCGGGCCATAAAGCCGCGCAAGCCAGACGTCCTCGCTGACGATCACCGCGTTCGCCTCGCGCGCCAGCGCGGCGGCGAGCGTCGATTTTCCTGCGGCGATTTTGCCGCACAGCAGATAGAGCGTCGGTCCGGGTTTACAGGAAAGCGTGTGGGACATAGTCAGCCTCGCAGCAGTGGCCTGCAAGGCGCCCGCCCTGCAGGCGGGTAAGCGATACGCGTTATCCCACCGGCCAGAAGGCGGTGCGAATAATCGCGGCGATAACAGCGTGTGGGAGTCGGTTCATGCCTTCACGCTAACAGGCGGGCATTTGCCAGGCAATGCCCGCCTGCCGATTCCACCGATTCCAGGGGGCGCGTTACGCCTTTAAGACCGTCACGCCCTGCGCGGCAAACGGCGCGAGCAGGCTGTCGGCGGTGTCGCCTTCCACCACCAGCGTATGGATAAGCGAGATGTCGCCGATGCAGAACGCGGAGGCGGCATTGAGCTTTTCACGCGAGGCCATAACCACCGTTTCGGCCGCGCGCGAGGCCAGCGCGCGCTTCACGCACGCCTCTTCATAGTCGCCGGTGCTAAGGCCCGCGTCGGCGCGAATGCCGGTCACGCCCATAA
>Ga0157365_10000076_pt1 | contig 48221 bp, 43 predicted proteins | sample AttsexASBM3_FD_111478 | JGI IMG/M metagenome (GOLD analysis project Ga0157365, IMG submission 111478) | Fungus gardens microbial communities from leaf cutter ant in Ribeirão Preto, State of São Paulo, Brazil - Atta sexdens ASBM3 | ecosystem: Host-associated > Fungi > Mycelium > Unclassified ...
CGCGACATCCGTCCGCCATGTCCCGGCTTCTTCATCTCGTTCTTCAGGTCGTTCGTCATTCCGACACCCTCGCGCATTCCTCACGCGCTTATCTGGTGTCTCAAAAAACCGATAGGCGGGAGAAACCAGATTAACGTGGAACCGCTCTAGGGATTGTGACCGAACGCGCGGGCGCATGATTCGAGATCATCGGCGAGTTGATCAATACGCGTCGGATCCGCGTCCCAGGCGAACATGAAGCGTGCGGCGCCACCGATGAATTCGTAGAACAGCCAGCCACGGTCTCGTAGGGCATTGGCGACCGCAGGCGGCATCGTTATGAAAACCGCGTTTGCCTGAACCGGGAATAGAAGCGCGATGCCATCCGTGGCTGTGACTCGATTGGCCAGTCTCCGGGCGGCCGCATTTGCGTGTCGTGCGTAATCGAGCCAGCGCCCGTCTGTCAGCATTCCGACCCATGGCGCGCTCAGGAAACGCATTTTCGAAGCGAGCTGTCCGGCCTGCTTGCAGCGGTAGTCAAATCCTTCCGCCAATGCACGATCGAAAAAAATCACGGCTTCCCCGATGGCCATGCCGCCTTTCGTGCCACCGCAGCACAGCACGTCCACGCCTGCGCGCCATGTCATGTCGGCGGGTGTGCAACCGAGGCTTGCGACAGCCTGTGCAAAGCGTGCGCCGTCCATGTGCAGTTTCAGGGACAGGCGACGGCATTGCGCCGCGATGGCGCGGATTTCATCGAGTGTATAGAGCAGCCCGGTTTCGGTCGGCTGCGTAATGGTGACGACGGCGGGTTTGGGGAAATGGATGTCGTTACGCGAGGTTGCGACGGCGGCGATGGCTTCCGGCGTGAGCTTGCCGCCATTCGTCGGGACAGTCAGCAGTTTGGCGCCATTCGAAAAAAACTCCGGCGCACCGCATTCGTCGGTTTCGATATGGGCGAGATCGGCGGCGATGATGCTTTGATAGGACCGGCACAGGGCTGCCAGTGCCAGCGAGTTCGCGGCTGTACCGTTGAACACGAAGAATACTTCTGCATCGGTTTCGAAAGCCGCGCGCAGGGCGTCGGAAGCGGCCTGTGTCCAGTTGTCCTGGCCATAGGCGATGGTGGACCCGGTATTGGCCGCGAGGAATGCGTCCAATGCAGCCGGGCAGATCCCGGCATAATTGTCGCTTGCGAACTGCTGACCGTGTCCTGTCATGATACGGTGACGACCTTGGTCAGATGGCGTGGCGCCAATGTGTCCAGACCTTTTGCGCGTGCCACTGCTTCGCCCAGCATCTGTAGCAACGGCAGGCAGACCAGAGGTCCGGCGCCCGGATTTCCGCCGACCGGCAGGGACACTGTTCCGGGGCCGCCGAGGCCCAGAACTTTCGCCCCTTTTGCCATCAGATCAGTTGCCAGTACGGCTTCTTCCTCGCACGTTCGTGGATGATACAAAAATACGACGAGCGAGCGATCGTCGATCAGGCTGATCGGGCCGTGACGGTATTCGAGCGGGTGATGAGCTTCGCTTTGGCTCAGGCTCATCTCTTGCATTTTCAACGCGGCCTCTCGTGCTACGCCATAATAGGCGCCGCCCCCCAGAAACACGAAATGCGTTCGGCCCTCGATCAATTCCGGCAAGGTGCTTTCTCCCTTCTTGAGGAGGGAGTGTGCGGCATGGGTCGTATCCGGGCCGATTGTGACGCCTGCGTAACGCAGGCCAGCCAGGAGCATCAGGCTTGCGGATGCTGTCATGACGATGCCTTCTTCGGCATGTGTTTCCGCATAGATCACGTGATCCGATTCGGCGCAGAGCGCACTGCCGTCGGCGCAGGTAATGCCCAATACAGGTATATCCGCCTGCCGGGATGCACGCGCCGCCGCGACCGTTTCCGTGGATTCTCCACTGCGTGACAGGGCGATGACCTCGACTGGTATGCCGGATGGAGCGTAGCTCTGGCGTCTGCGTGTCCATTCGTTGCCGGGTACGGCGCGCGCCAATGCGCCATTCTCGTTCAGCGCGCAGGCAATGGAATCGGCGATATGTACCGAGGTGCCGCAGCCGACCACGATTTGCATTCGTCCCGCTGTCGGATGTGCGGCGATGGGCGCGACACGGTCCCAGAACGGAAATTGTTCGCGGATTCCGCGTTCGGTGGCATTCATGGAGATGTCCTTTGTCATGGGATGGTTCGCCGGGTCGTCATGACGCGTCATTGCTTCAGCCAGCGGAATGTGGCCGGCGTGTTGCCGCAGAGGGCTTCGGAAAGACCCTGCAAGATATGGAGATCGGCATCAAGCCAATGGCTGCCTGTCAGATGTTGCCGCCATGACGAACTGGTCTTTGGGGTGGGCAATGAATTGCGAAACGGTATTGATCCTCCGTGGGGAAAAGGGCGGTCCTGGGCCAAAACTTACATGTGGTAAAATGGCGAAGCGTCAGATAAAATCAACATTATGATTTATGTTGACTGATCCCGTCATAAATCAACGTTGGCGCCCATGTCGATTACAGGTTCGCGGCGCATAAGTGTTTTTTTTCATCAAAGCAGAAACTTTCGTTTCTGAATCACAGGCTTACTTTGATTCTATCGCAAGCGATCATGGTTTTGTTTTTCAATAGCAATTTTAATTAAAGATTGCGAAATCGAAGTTGAAAGGCAGCGCCGATGATGATTCATCATGTTCGCCTGTCACGGTAGCCGGTTCCTGGTTTCGCCCTGCATGTCAGCATTTTTAGTCTGGGCTTGTTGGCGGCCAGCAGATTGCGCCCATCGGGGATGGCGCAAGAGATTGCGGCACGGCGTGGTGGCACGGCACAAGCACGGGCAGCGCAAGCTCATGCGGTTTCGTCGCCTGTACCCAAGGCAGAATGTGTTGAGGTTTGGGCAGCGGTGCTTGTGGCGTTGAGAATCGGAGGTGGGCTGAACGAGTTCCGGGCTTGCCTCTTTTCCGAGCATCTTCGATATATTTTTCAACCATAATCTGTTTTGAGTTCCGTCATGTTACGTTCTCCATTTCCGCGTTTCGATGCCGGTACGGCGATGTTCAAGACTCGTCTGGCCGAGGATGCCTGAAACAGCCGCGATCCGGAGAAGGTAGTGCTGGCCTGTACGCCTAACGGGCTATGGTGCAATCGAGATGTTTTTCTGGAAGGGTAGGATATTTTGGATTTTCTGACGTGCAAATGAGCTTCGGCGCAGGAATATCGGCTGATCAAGGAAGTGTTGGTGTTTGGCGGCAACAGGATTGCGATGCGTTTGCTTATGAGTGGCATGATGTGCCGGCGGATTGCGTCGATCAACGATCGCATGATTGAGAGTGCCGATCGGCTGTTTCGCTGGCTGCAAGGGTGCCGGCCGGACGGCCATCCGGGGTTGTCGGGACTGGGATTGTAGAAAGGTTGTGTCACGACATGCGGATGACGCGGCATGTCGTGGTGCGGGGGTCAGAACCAGCTTCGGATGCCGAAGGTAAAGCGGGTGGTGCCGGTTTGCTGGCCTTGACTGCGGATGATGTGGCGTGCCTGCGCTAGAGAGCCGGCATAGGTGACGGCGATGTAGGGGGCGAATTTTCGCCAGACTTCGTATCGAAGGCGCAGGCCGGCATCGATGTCCGACAGGCCTGCGCCGACCTGACGGGCGGGATCTGCTTTCGTATAGAGGTTGAATTCCGCCTGTGGTTGGAGGATCAGGCGGTTGGTCAGCAGGATATCGTAGGAGCCTTCGATCCGGCTGGCGAAGCGTCCTCTGTCGCTGACATAGGCGGTGGCCTGAAATTCGAACTGGTAGAGGGAGAGGCCCTGGATGCCGAAGGCGCCCCAGGTGCGGGTTGGGCCGTCGTCCAGATCGACGCGGAGGCCGCCCTGGAGATCGAAATAGGGGGAGATCGAGCGGCTGTAGAGGGCTTCCTGATCACCATCGCCGAGGCGACCGCGGTTGAGCGTGCCTTCGGATTTGAGCCAGAGCTTGTTGTAGTCCGAGCCGTACCAGGCTTCGCCGTCCCAGCGGAAATCGGAACCTGACGGGGCGTAGCGGCCTTCGAATTCGTCCAGCAGGCCGTGAAACCATGTGCCCTGATCCATGACCGGCCTGATGCCGTCTACATAGGTAACGTCTCCCGGGGAGGGGGCGTCGGCGGCGTGATAGGTGGTTTGTGAATGGGCGCGTGCGGTGATGCAGGCGAGCGGGAGCAGCACGAGGAGGGAGTGGCGCGCCTTCATGCGACGCTGACCGTACGGAACATGCCGAGATCCATGTGGTACATCAGGTGGCAGTGATAGGCCCATAATCCGGGGTTGTCGGCTGTGACAAGGTAGCTGAGGCGGGAACCGGGCTGGGAGATGATGGTGTGTTTGTAAGGGCGATACTCGCCCTGTCCGTTTTCGAGTTCGCTCCAGAGTCCGTGCAGGTGGATCGGGTGTTCCATCATCGTGTCATTGATGAGGGTGAAGCGGACGCGTTCGTTGTGTTTCAGGCGGATCGGGCCGGACTCCGAGAATTTTCGGCCGTTGAAGCCCCAGATGTAGCGTTCCATGTTGCTGGTGAGGTGGAGGATGATTTCCCGCGAAGGAGGGCGTGGATCGCTTCCGGGGCGTGTGGCGCGGAGCTGCCTGTAGTTCAGGACGCGGCGTCCGGTGTTCTCCAGACCATCTCCGGGGCTACCGGTGCGATCGACAGGCATTCTGGCGACGTTCTGGTTTTCGACGTTGATGGGCGGGGGGCCGGGATCGTCCCGTTCGGTCGCGGGCATTGTCATTCTCGGCATGTTCATGCCTTTCATGTTCATTTCCGGACTATTCATCCCCGGCATGTCCATATCGGCCATTTTCGTGTCGGGCAGTTTTATGCTCTTCACGGTGTCGTCAGGTTTCATGTCGCCCATGCCCATGTCGATCATGGTGCGGACGGGGCGGGGGTCCATCGGCGGGAGGGGGGCTGTCATGCCGGTACGGGGAGCAAGGGTGCCGCGTGCGTAGCCGGTACGGTCTTCGCTCTGGGCGAAGATGGTGTAGGCGCGGTCCTGTTTCGGCTGGACGATAACGTCGTATGTTTCTGCGACCCCGATGCGGAATTCATCGACCGGGACGGGTTCGACGTCGTTGCCGTCCGCCTGCACCACCAGCATGTCGAGGCCGGGGATGCGGACGTCGAACAGGGTCATGCTCGATCCGTTGATGAAGCGCAGGCGGATGCGTTCTCCGGGGTGGAACAGGCCGTTCCAGTTCATGTCCGGGGCGTGACCGTTGAGCATGTAGGTATAGATGATGCCTGTGACGTCCGCGATGTCGGTTGCGGCCATCCTCATGCGGGACCATTGCAGGCGGCTGTTCAGCGCGGCGGCGGTGCTTCCGGCGGCGTGGGCTTCGGCCGGGAGGGAGGCGAGGGTGCGCTGGCGGAAGACGTAATAATCGTCCTGCATCTTGAGATTGCTGACGATGTCTTCCGGGGGGACGTCCGTCCATTCCGAGAGGAGGATCACGTAGTCCCGGTCGCACGCATTGGGGTCTGGCGCGCGGGGGTCTATGACGATGGCGCCGTAGAGGCCCTGGGCTTCCTGCATTCCGGAATGGCTGTGGTACCAGTAGGTGCCGCTCTGGTTCAGGGTGAAGCGGTAGGTAAAGGTTTCGCCGGGGGGGATGCCGGCGAAACTGATGCCCGGTACGCCGTCCATGTTGGCGGGAAGGCGGATGCCGTGCCAGTGGATCGAGGTGTGTTCGTTCAGGGTGTTAGTGATGTTGAGGGTGATGGTGTCGCCTTCTTTCCAGCGCAGGATGGGGCCGGGGACCGTTTCGTTCACGCAGGGGGCGTCGAGGGTCTTGTTATCGATGGTGATGCGTTTCTGGCCGACGGTCAGGTTCCAGACCGTGCCCGTATCGGGCGGGATCTGGCCGGGGGGGAGGGTGAGTGCGCGGGAAGGACAGGGGAGGGCGACGGCTGTGCAGCCTGCGCCGAGGCCGGTGACGAAACGCCGACGCGTAAGGGCGTTCCGGGGACGGGATAGGGATATCATGCAGAATGATCCGACAGGGTGATCGAAGCCCGGTTGCCTGAACGGGCGTGACGATGGGGGCGTGGAGGTGCCTCAGAAGCTGTTCCGAAAGCTGGCTGCGGTTTTTCGGCGCCGGGGGGGCGGAAAATTTCTGTCAGCGCGCTTTCGGAGGCAGCGTCTTACCGTGCGGGTGTTCTGGGTGGGCGTGGTGCTGGGGACCAGTCGATTCCGGTGATTCGGGGTGGGTCCAGCGGGTGGGAAGAGCGTTCGGAGCGCGTGTGGGAGACGTGTGTTGCCAGGCTGCCGAGTGTGGCTATGCCGGGGGATTGGGAGTGTCTGTCGCAGCAGGGGGCGTGGTGGTGGGGGTGGGACGAGGGGTGATCGCAACAGGCCGGCATAGTGGTGCAGGGTGACATCGTGAGCACGGTTGGTGTGGCGTGTGTCTGGTTGGGGGCGATACCGATCAGGACCGCCAGCAGCATGATCGTGCGGAGGAGAAGGGTGAGCCGGCGCGGGAGGACGTCAGTCGTGATGGTCTGGTTTCCTGATCTGGCCTTTGCGGTTTTTTATAGCGGGAGGCGGAGAGCGGGGAAAGGGAATACCGGATCAGTCTTGTTGTATATGGATGTGCGGGATCTATCTTTCAGGGAGATGCCCGAGGAGAGACGTGTGACCAGGACCATCAGTTTTCCCGTGGGCGGCATGACCTGTGCGGCGTGCGCGGCCCGGATCGAGAAGGTTCTGAACCGGCAGGAGGGCGTGCGGGCGGCAGTCAGTTTCGCGACGGAGCGGGCACAGGTGGAATTCGGCGATGCGGGCGCCTCTGCCGAGGGGGTTGTGGCGGCGGTGCGCAAGGCGGGGTTTGTGGTAGCGGAGGCGGGGCTTGATCTCGCGCTTTCGGGGATGACGTGCGCGGCATGTGCGGCGCGGATCGAGACGGTTCTGGGCAGGCTTCCGTTGACGCAAGCGCAGGTGAATCTGGCGACGGAGCGCGTGCATGTTTCGTATGTTCCGGGGATTGTCGAGCCGGCGGATATTATCGGGCGGATCGAGAAGGCAGGGTTCGGGGCGCGGCGTCTCGATGCGGAGGGGGTGGAAGAGTCGGGTGGGGAGCGGACGGCGGCGTGGCAGGAGGAGCGGAACCGGTTTTTGCTGGCGGCGGTTCTGTCCGTGCCGTTTTTCTACGAGATGGTGGCGATGCTGGCCGGGCATCTGCCGATGGTGCCGCGCTGGTGGCAGTTGGGTCTGGCGGCGGTGGTTCAGGTTTTTTGTGCGCGGCATCTTTATCGGCGGGCGTGGAACGCGGTTCGGGGCGGATCTGCCAACATGGATGTGCTGGTGGTTCTGGGGACGGGCATCGCGTTCGTGTTCAGTGCGACCGTCGTTGTGTTCGGGGTGCGGCAGCCGGTCTATTTCGAGGCCAGCGTTTCCGTCATTGCGCTGATCCTGCTTGGGAAATTACTGGAGACGCGGGCGAAGGCCAGAGCGGGCGCGGGCATCGAGAGCTTGTTGCGGCTTCAGCCCCGGATCGCGCATGTGGAGTGTGCGGGGGATGTGGTTGATCGGGCGGTGGCGGATGTGCGGGTAGGGGATGTGTTCGCAGTGCGGCCGGGGGAGAGCGTGCCGGTTGACGGGGAGGTGGTCTCGGGGGCTTCGGACGTGGACGAGGCCATGCTGACGGGGGAGAGTGTTCCGGTTGCGAAGCGCGTGGGGGACAGGGTTTTCGGCGGGACGATGAATACGCGGGGCCTGTTGCGTGTGACGGCGACGGGGGTGGGGGCGGATACGGCGCTGGCGCATATCGTGACGATGGTGGAGCGGGCGCAGGGGTCCAAGGCGCATGTGCAGCGTCTGGCGGACCGGGTATCGGGTGTTTTCGTGCCGGTGATCGTGGGGATTGCGCTTCTGACGTTTCTGGTTGGGTGGGGGGTGACGGGGTCTGCGGTGTGGAGTCTGGTGTCGGCGGTTTCGGTTCTGGTGATTGCCTGCCCCTGTTCGCTGGGGCTGGCGACGCCGACGGCGATCATGGTGGGGACCGGGCGGGGGGCGCATGCGGGGATTCTGTTCCGGAATGCGGAGGCGTTGGAGCGGGCGCAGAAGCTGGCGACGGTGATTGTGGACAAGACCGGCACGCTGACGGAGGGCAGGCCGGGGGTGAGTGACGTGGTAGCGGTACCGGGCGTCGGGGAGGGGCGGTTGCTGTCGGTGGCGTGTGCGCTGGAGCGGGATTCGGAGCATCCGCTGGCGCGGGCGATCGTGGAGCATGGCCGGGGGGCAGGGGTGGCGAGCGGGGTTGTGACGGCGTTCGAGGCGTTGCCCGGACTGGGGGTGAGGGCGCGGGTGGATGGGGTGACGGCGTTTGTGGGATCGCCGCGATTTCTGGGGGAGATGGGGGTTGCGTGTGACGAGGGGCTTGTAGCGGCGCTGGAGACGGCGGGGAAGACGGTGATCGGGGTGGCGGAGGCGGGAGAGATGCTGGGGTATATCGCGTTGTCCGACCGGTTGCGGGGGGATGCGGCCTCCACCGTCGCGGCGCTGCGGGGGGCGGGGGTGCGGGTTGTGATGCTGACGGGAGATAATGCGCGGGCCGCGGCGGTGGTGGCGCGGCAGGTGGGGGTGGATGATTATCTGGCGGGGGTTCTGCCGCATCACAAGGCGGAGGGGGTGGAGCGGTATCGCGTTCAAGGGGGGCTGGTGGGGATGGTAGGGGATGGTGTGAACGATGCGCCGGCGCTGGCGGCGGCCGATGTGGGGTTTGCGATCGGGGCGGGGGCGGCCGTGGCGCTGGAGGCGGCGGATGTGGTGTTGATGCGGAGCGAGCTGTCGGGGGTTCTGGATGCGATCGCGCTGTCCAGGGCGACGTTGTCCAAGATCCGGCAGAACCTGTTTTTCGCGTTTTTCTATAATGTTCTGGGGGTGCCGCTGGCGGCGTTCGGGCTGTTGAATCCGGTTGTGGCGGGGGCGGCGATGGCGATGAGTTCCGTTTCCGTCGTGAGCAATTCGCTTTTGCTCAATCGGTGGAAGCCTGTTTCCGGGGGATGATGGACAAGCGGAATGTGTTATGTTATAACATAATTCTCATCTGAAACGCTTTTGTTGACGTGGAGTGAAATCCCGGTAAGCCACGATCCATCGATGGTTCCTCCGTAGAGGATGAAAAGGGAACGCAGTGTGAGGCTGCGGCTGCCCCCGCAACTGTGAGCGGAGAGATCGGCAACGCCGGATCGCGGGATCCAGCCACTGAAGCGAAGGCTTCGGGAAGGCCTGTTGCCGATTGATGACCCGTGAGCCAGGAGACCTGCCATCAGGAATGGTCACGGACGAAGCCGAAGGGCGGGGTGTACCGGAAGCGGTGCGGTGAGAATCGTGCCCGTCGTAGTGACGCATTGTTTGAAAAGTCTTTCTGTTCCATGCGGATTTTGTTGATGGCCTACACGGCGCCTGTGGCCGTGCTTGCTCTGGTTCAGTGTTTTCCGGCCGTGGCCGGGGAGGCGCCGAAAGGGGAGCATATCGTTACGCGCGGCAAGGCGCAGAGCCTGCGTGCCTCGCCGGAGATCGGGGGGCGCCTGGGGCTGTCCGTCCAGCATAATCCGGCGACGATCAACGTCGTGCAGCGGAGCCTCATGGAGCAGCGCGGTTATGCTCATGCCGAGGATGCGGCCGACAGCGCGCCGGGGGTGACGTCTGGCGGGTCTCCCGGCAATCCGGCGCAGTTGCTGATGCGGGGGTTTACGGGGAACCAGATTCTGGTGTTGCGGGACGGGATCTATTACGGGCCGACGACCATGGTGAACCGGCCGCTCAATACCTTCAATCTGGAGAGCGTTCAGGTTCTGAAGGGGCCGTCCTCCGTGTTGTATGGGCAGGGGGCCGTGGGGGGAACGGTCGATATGCGGACGCGTGATCCGGCATTCGATGCGGTTCATGCGAATGCCCTGTTGTCCTATGGCAGTTTCAACACATGGACCGCGGGGGTTGGCGGGTCCGTTCCGATCACGCGGACGCTGGCGATCCGCAGTGATTTCAGCCGGACGTCTTCGGACGGGTATGTCAAAGGGGCTGATCCGCATAGCAACGATTTCACGACGACGCTTTTGTGGCGGCCGGATCCGTCGTTTTCCGCGCGGTTGAGTGTGGATTATCTGACGGACTCGCTGTCCACCTATTATGGCGATCCGCTTGTGCCGTTGGCGCAGACCGGGGATCGGGCGGGGGGGCTGTTGCATTCGTCGCAGGGGCTTGGGCTGACGCGGGGATCGCTCTGGCGGAATTACAATGTGCGTGATCCGCGTGCGGGATCGGTGAATGCGACGCCGACGCTGCATCTGGACTGGCAGCCGACATCGCGGATCTCGTTTCATAACAAGAGCTATTTTCTGTATGCCAAGCGGCGCTGGGACAATGCGGAGACGTATAGCTATATCGGCATGCCGGGAGCGGTGGATGCGGGCGGGGCTGCCATTGCGCCGGGACAGATCGGGCGGGACCGGTTCTATGTGTATCAAAACCAGCATCAGGTTGGAGATACGGTTGACGGGCAATTCGATTTTCGGATTCTGGGCCTGAAGAACCGTCTCGTCGTGGGGGGGGATGCGTATTACCTGCGGTTTATCCGTAACCGTGGTTTTCCGGATGCGACCTATGCGGATAGCGTGTCTCTCATCACGCCTGCCCAGGGGGCGCTTGGGGATTTCGCGGGCGAGTTTCCTTATCGCAAATCGCCCACCACGATGGTGGATGCGGCGGTGTTCATGGAGGATGTGCTGACGGTGCGTGACGATCTGCGGGTTGTCGGCGGGTTTCGGTATGACTGGCTGGCGCTCGACCGGCAGAACTACAATCAGAATGGTCTTCTCAATGCTGCCAGCAGTTTCAGGGGGCATTACAATCCGAGTAATTTCCGGATCGGGCCTGTGTATGATCTGACGAAGGATATCAGCCTTTATGGTGTTTATACGACGGGGGAAGACCCGCCGGGATCGAACCTGTTTCTGGCCAATCGGGGGCAGTTCACGCGGTTGAGCCGTTCCCGTCAGGGGGAGCTCGGGGTGAAGGCAGTGGTTCTGGGGGGACGTGGGACGACGACGCTGTCGCTCTATGATATCCGGCGCGATCATATTCTGGTGGCGACCAGGCCGGACAGTGTGGCGACCGCGGGGAGCCAGAGTTCGCGCGGCGTGGAATGGCAGGGGGATCTGGCTTTGGCGAAGCACTGGAGCCTGTCGGGGAATGTTGCCTATACCTATGCGCGGTATGGATCGTTCCGTCCGAGCGCGTCCGTGAATGCGTCCGGCAATCAGGTTCCGGATGTTCCTGCCGTGACGGCCAATCTGTGGGGCGTGTGGTCCCGCGTGGGGGGCTTGCCGCTCGATCTGGGATCTGGGCTGCGATATGTTTCGGCGCGCAAGGGGGATTATGCCAATACGCTTTCGCTGAAGGATTATGCGCTCGTCAACGTTTTTGCCGCGTGGCACGCCTATCGGGGGGTTACGGTATATGGGCGGATCGATAACGTCGGGAACAAGCATTATGTGCAGTGGGCGGATGTGAGCTATCCGAGTGAGGTTCTGCTTGGGGCGCCGCGTTCGTTTTCCATGAGCGTGCAGGCAGGGTTCTGAGCGTGACGGCGGCGGTTGCGGGTGGCGCGTGGCGCGTGGCGTCCCCCGGGCCGTCAGGTGTTTCATGAGGGAAAGGATTTTTCGGGTGGTTCCGGGTGCGTGGCGGGGTAGTGTGGGCGGATGAACAGTTTACGCATTGGCATTGCCGGGATTACAGGCCGGCTTGGGACACTCTGTGCGGAGGAGGTGACGGCCTGTGGGCTGATGCTGGCGGGTGGTTTGTCCCGCCGGGCAGATCCGGGGCGGGGGATCGAGACTGACCCGCGTGTGCTGGCGGCGCGGTGCGATGTGGTGATCGATGTGAGCCATGCGGAGACGGTGGCGGCCCATGCGGCGGCGTTTGCCGAGGCCGGATGCGGGTGGGTTCTGGGGACGACGGGGCTGGATGCGGCGGGGCGTGAGGCGGTGGGGCGGGCGGCTGCGCGGATACCGGTGTTGCAGGCGGCGAATTTCTCGCCTGCATTGAGTGTGCTGTTGCGTCTGGCGCGGGAGCTGGGGGCGGCGCTGCCGGAGTATGATGCGGAGATCGTGGAGACGCATCATCGGCAGAAGGTGGATGCGCCTTCGGGGACGGCGCGGGCGATCGGGGAGGCGGTGGCGTCCGGGCGCGGGGTGGCGCTGGACGATGTAGCGGAGATCGACCGGAACCGGCGGCGTGGCGAGGGGGCGATCGGGTTCGCGTCCTTGCGGTCCGGGCAGATCGTGGGGGAGCATGCGCTGTCGTTCACGAGTGCTGACGAGCAGATCGTGTTGAGCCATCGGGCGTTCGATCGTCGGCTGTTCGCGCGTGGCGCGGTGCGGGCGGCGCGGTTTCTGGCGGGGCGCGGGGCGGGGCTTTACGGGATGGAGGATGCGGTACGGGGTGTGGCGGATTCGTAATTTCACGCCAATTCGGGGTGGTTTCCGGAAAATCACCTCTTGACCCTGCGGGCCAATTCGGCCAAGTCGGCGGTTCTCTTCGCGGCTGGCCGGTGTGACGTTCATGCCCGGCTATTTTTTGCGACCCTTCCCACCACTCATTCCCTGCGAGGTCCCTGAGTGCGCAATCACGGCGATTTTCTGTTTACGTCCGAGTCCGTTTCCGAGGGGCATCCTGACAAGGTTGCCGACCGGATCAGCGATACCGTTCTGGATGCCTATCTGGCGGCCGATCCGGAGGCGCGCGTTGCCTGCGAGACGTTGACGACGACGAACCGCGTGGTTCTGGCGGGTGAGGTTCGCGGACCGGCTGCCGTGGCTGACACGCTGGTCGATCTGACCCGTGAGGCGATCCGGGATATCGGATATGACCAGGACGGGTTTTCCTGGAAGAAGGCGGAGATCACGTCCTATCTGCATGCGCAGTCCGCCGATATCGCGGTGGGTGTGGACAGTGCCGGCGAGAAGGACGAGGGCGCGGGCGATCAGGGCATCATGTTCGGCTTCGCGACGCGCGAGACGCCGGAACTGATGCCGGCGCCGCTGTATTATGCGCAGACGATCCTGGAGAAGCTGCGCGACTACCGCAAGAGCGGCGATGCGCGTGGCGTGGGTCTGCTGCCGGATGCCAAGAGCCAGGTGACGCTGCGGTATGTGGATGGCAGGCCGGTCGGTGCGACGTCGGTTGTCGTGTCCACGCAGCATGCCGAGGGGATGCGGCAGAACACGATCCGCGAGATGGTGCGGGAAGTGGCGCGCGAAGTTCTGCCGGAAGGCTGGATGTGCCCGGAGGAAGAGTTCTACGTGAACCCGACCGGCATCTTCGTGATCGGCGGACCGGACGGTGATGCCGGGCTGACGGGGCGCAAGATCATCGTGGACACCTATGGCGGTGCGGCACCGCATGGTGGCGGGGCATTCTCCGGCAAGGACCCGACCAAGGTTGACCGTTCGGCGGCCTATGCGGCGCGGTATCTGGCGAAGAACGTGGTGGCGGCGGGGCTGGCGGATCGGTGCACGATCCAGCTTTCCTATGCGATCGGCGTGTCCAAGCCGTTGTCGGTCTATGTCGATCTGGACGGGTCCGGCAATGATGTGGACGAACTGCGCCTTGGGCGGATCCTGAACGAGGTGATGGATCTGAGCCCGCGCGGGATTCGCAAGCATCTGCGGTTGAACCGGCCGATCTATGCCAAGACGTCTGCTTACGGGCATTTCGGCCGCAGGCCGGACCCTGCGCTGGACAACTTTACCTGGGAGCAGACGGATCTGGTCGATGCCCTTCGCAGCGCCCTCAACCGCTAATCCGGCGGCTGGCTCCGGGGAAACCGGCACGGCTGAGACCGTTGTGGTCAAGCCGTCTCCGGACCGGCTTTATGGCCGTCAGCGCGGTCATCCGTTACGTGCGCGCCAGCAGGCGTTGCTGGACCATGCGCTGCCGCGCCTGAGTTTTCCCGCCGAGGCGGCTGCCGCGCCATCCGAGGCATTCGGTGGGCCGGTTTCCGATGTGTGGCTGGAGATCGGGTTCGGGGGCGGCGAACATGCGCAGGGACAGGCGGCGCTGAACCCGGATGTGGGGTATATCGCGTCCGAAGTGTTCGAGAACGGGCTGTGTTCGCTTCTGTCCCGGCTGGTGCCGGAAGGGGAGGAGGAGCGGGCCGTTCCGCCGGCGCGGTTCCGGATCTGGGCGGAAGATGCGCGGGTTCTGTTGCGGTCCTTGCCGGATGGGTGCCTGGGCCGGGTGTATCTGATGTTTCCCGATCCGTGGCCGAAGGCGCGCCATGCCAAGCGGCGTTTCGTGCATCCGGCCAATCTGGCCGAGGTGGCGCGTGTGCTGCGCCCCGGTGGTGTGTGGCGGGTGGCGAGTGACGATCCGACCTATCAGGACTGGGTTTCCGAGGTGATGGGGACGCAGGGATTGTTCGATGCACCGGCGCCTGCGCGGGGGGAGCGGCCCGAGGGGTGGTCTCCCACGCGGTATGAGGCGAAGGCGTTTCGCGAGGGGCGCGTGCCGTATTACTGGAGTTTCGTGCGCCGCTGAACGCGGGGGGTGTTTACCTCCGGTTTCGATATGGGCCTGTTGGCGTAGGCCGCTGTTTTGAACCTTCGGGAGCGCAGGGAGCGATTGTTCCCTGGGATGTGGGCAAGGACCGCATGGCTCTCGCCAGCATGAGAGAAGAGACCCGATGAGCGACATCGACCGTGAGGAAATGGAATTCGATGTTGTGGTGGTTGGGGCTGGCCCTGCCGGATTGTCGGCGGCGATCCGGCTGAAGCAGCTTGCGCCCGAGGCGACGGTCTGCGTGATCGAGAAGGGCAGCGAGGTTGGCGCGCATATCGTGTCCGGCGCGGTGATCGAGCCGCGTGCGCTGGCGGAGCTGCTGCCGGACTGGGAGAGCCGGGAAGCGCCGCTGAAGACGCGGGTGACGCAGGAATCCATGTTGTATCTGACGGAGACGCGGGCATTTTCGATTCCGTTTCTGGATCGTGTGATGCCGCATATGCGCAACCACGGGAATTATGTGGTGTCGCTTGGGGAGGTGTGCCGGTGGCTGGGGGCGCAGGCGGAGGCGTTGGAGATCGAGGTGTATCCGGGGTTTGCTGGGGCGGATGTTCTGATCGAGGATGGGCGGGTTGCGGGGATCGTGACCGGTGACATGGGGGTTGGCCGAGATGGGCAGCCGGGGGGGAATTTTGCGCCGGGAATGATTCTGCGGTCCCGGCAGGTGATTTTCGCGGAGGGGTGCCGTGGTTCCCTGAGCAAGAAGGTGATGGCGGCGTTCGGGCTGCGTGATGGGGTCGATCCGCAGACCTATGGGCTGGGGATCAAGGAGGTGTGGGAGATTCCGGCGGCTTTGCATCGGCCGGGGCTGGTGCAGCATTCGTTTGGCTGGCCGCTGGATGACAAAACCTATGGCGGGGCGTGGCTGTATCATTTCGGGGAAAATCTGGTCAGCTACGGGTTCGTGACGGGGCTGGATTATCCCAATCCGTGGCTTTCGCCGTTTGACGAGATGCAGCGTGTGAAGACGCATCCGGCGTTCCGGCCGCATTTCGAGGGGGGGCGGCGGATTGCCTATGGGGCGCGGGCGCTTTCGGAGGGGGGGATACAGTCCATTCCGCGTCTGTCTTTCCCGGGTGGGGTATTGGCGGGGGATTCGGCGGGGTTCCTGAATGTGCCGAAGATCAAGGGGACACATACGGCGATGAAGTCCGGCATGGTGGCGGCGGAGGCCGTGGCTGAGGCGCTGGCGGCGGACGGGCGTGAGGCGGTTGGCTATACGGCGGGGGTGCGGGCGTCTTGGCTGTGGTCCGAGTTGCGGGATGTGCGCAATATTCGCCCGGCTTTTGCGAAGTTCGGCATGAAGGGTGGGGCGCTTTATGCCGGGGTCGATACGATGTTGCTGCGGGGGCGGGCGCCGTGGACGCTGCGGCATCGGCATGGGGATAACGAGACGCTGGAACCGGCCTCGATGGCGGAGAAGATTGCGTATCCGAAGCCGGACGGGGTGGTGACGTTCGACAAGATGTCGTCCCTGTTCCTGTCAGGGACGAATCATGAGGAGGACCAGCCGGTCCATCTGAAGGTTCGCAACGAGGCGCTGTGGCGAACAGTGAACTGGGACGTGTTTCGCAGCCCGGAGAGCCGGTATTGCCCGGCGGGGGTTTATGAGGCGGTCGAGGGGGATGGTGGGATGCGGTTGCAGATCAATGCGCAGAACTGCGTTCACTGCAAGACGTGCGATATCAAGGATCCGACGCAGAACATTGACTGGGAGACGCCGGAGGGGGCTGGAGGGCCGAATTATCCGGATGGGATGTGAAGGGGGGTAGGTGGCGGGTGGTTCCCGGTTTGAGGTCAGCGCAGGAACCAGAGGCGGAATAGCAGGGTTTCCAACGGGGTCTGGCGGATGAGGGCCGGACAGGCGCGCAGGGCGTTCAGGCGCGCGATGCGGCCGGTTGTGCAGGCGGTTTGCAGGCGCGTGAGAAGTTGGTGGTTGCGGGGAGTGAGCGTTTCCGGCCGGATGGCGAGGCGGTTCAGGTTTGCCGTGAAGAGGGCCATGAAGGCGCCGGGACCCCGGTGGAGGGCGGCTAGGCCGCGCCGGAGGAACGATGAGCGGACGCCGACGGCGTTGAGGCTATGCTGGCGGTAATAGGTGACGCAGCGCGGGTCTGCGATGACGGTGCCGTCTGCGCCGGAGACGATCAGATAGGCCCACCAGTCATGCAGGATGCCGGGGGGTGGAGGGAAATCCTGCATGAGGTGGCGTGCGGCGCGGTTGAGCATGACGGTATGACCGGTGGCGATGTTCTGCGTCAGGGCAGCGGGGAAGCCGGGTGCGCGGCGTAATGGGGGGGAGGGTTTCAGAATTTTGAGATGGGAATCCGTCAGGTATTGGCGGGCGCAGTAGAGGGCGGGATGTGAGTGCTCTGTGAGGGCGTGCGCGGCCCAGGCGAGTTTTTCCGGTATCCAGACGTCGTCCTGATCGGAGAAGGCGATCAGGGGGTGGTCCGGGATGGTGTTCAGCAGGAAGAGGAACGACTCCGCGATGCCGATCCGGCCGTCCGGGCCGGGGAGTTCCATGCACCGGCCTTTGCCGCGATGGGTTGCGAAGGACAACATGATGGCGCGTGAGGAATCGGTCGAGCCGTCGTCTCGCCAGTAGAGGGTCCAGTCCTGACGGGTCTGGGCGAGGAACGAATCGAGCTGCTGGTTCAGATAGGCTTCGCCGTTATGGACGGAGAGCAGGATTGCGATCCTGTCTTGCGGGCTGGACGCGTGGTCCGTGCCTCCGACTGTGAAAGGCTGCCAGGGAAGTTCGTTCATTGTAGAGAATGCACCGTCAGAATACGGGCCTGAATGCCATATAACGGCGGTTCAGGACAAATGCCGTATTTTGAACGGTGCGATGGTCTTGTGCGTCAGGCGTGGGCGAACAGGGATTTGACGGTTCTGGCCAGGCTGTGTTCCCAGGCGGGGAGCGTGACGCCGAAGACGCGGGAGAGTTTGCCGCAATCCAGCCGTGAGTCCTGCGGGCGTTTGGCGGGGGTAGGCCAGTCTTCCGTGCGGATGGCGGTGACGTCCGGCATGGTCTGGCCGTGATTCGCGGCTTCTTTCAGGGCCGCGACGGCGAGACCGTGCCATGTGGTCTCGCCTTGGCCGCTGGCGTGGTAGATGCCGGCATATTCGGGTTTCCAGCCTGTCGTCTCGATTTTGGAGATGATGGCGAGGATGGCTTCGGCGAGATCGTCCGCGTTGGTGGGGTTGCCGTGCTGGTCTCCGACGACGCGCAGGGCGGGGTTTTTGGCGCCGGCGTTGATCATCGTCTTGACGAAGTTCTTGCCGTGCGCGGCGTAGACCCAGGAGGTACGCAGGACCACGGTTTGCGGATTGGCGTTCAGGACCGCCTGTTCGCCTTCGGCCTTGGTGCGGCCATAGACGGTGGCCGGGGTGACCGGATCGGTTTCGACATAGGGGCTGCCCTTGTCGCCCGCGAAGACATAATCCGTCGAGACGTGGACCAGCGGGATGCCGGACTTTGCGCAGGCTTGTGCGAGAGCTTCCGGGCCGGTGCGGTTGGCGGCGTCGGCCCCGGCTGTTTCCTTTTCGGCGAGGTCCACGGCGGTCCAGGCGGCGGCGTTGACGACGACGGCCGGTTTGACGCGCTCCATGACGGCGGCGATGGTGTCCGGCTTTTCAAAGTCGAATTCCGGGCGACCGACGCGGACGATGCGAGGTCCACCGAGATTTTCGAGAGAGGTGGCGAGCTGGCCGCTACCGCCTGTGACCAGGATCGGTCCCATGCTGTTCTCCATCAGTAGTGAAACCAGCCTTTGGCTTCGCTGAAATGCGGGGCGACCAGATCCTTGTCCGACAGGACGGCCTCTTCCGGCTCGATCGGCCATGCGATGTTGATTTCGGGGCAGTTCCAGATGACGGCGCGTTCGGAGGCCTTGTCGTACACGTCCGTGCATTTGTATTGCACTTCGGCGTTTTCGGTCAGGGTGACGAAGCCGTGCAGGAAGCCTGGGGGCACCCAGAGCTGGGACCAGTTTTCCTCCGAGAGTTCGGCGGCGACCCATTTGCCGTAGGTCGGGGAGCCGGTGCGGGCGTCCACGGCGACGTCCCAGATGGCGCCGTGCGTGCAGCGGACGAGCTTGCCCTGTGCTTTGGGGGCAAGCTGGCAGTGCAGGCCGCGCACCACGCCTTTCTGGCGGGAGAGGCTCTGGTTGTCCTGAACGAAGGGGAGATCGATCCCGGCTTCGCTCATGCGCCCGAAATTATAGGTTTCAGAGAAAAATCCCCGGTTGTCGCCGAAGCGTGGCGGTGTCACCAGGATGACGTCCGGGATATCGAGACGTTCAACCTTCATGGGCAGGCTCCTATAGCCCCCGCAGGGGCATTGCTGGGTGATCAGGAATGAAGGCCGTGGTCTGCCACTTCCTTGAGGAGGCGGCCGAGTTCCGTCTTGCTGACCTTGGCTGCGAGGGCGCGCAGTTCGTCGGCGTTGATGTAGCCCATGCGGAAGGCGACTTCCTCTGGCGAGCCGACCAGCAGGCCCTGACGGGACTGGATGGTCTGCACGAAGGTTCCGGCCTGCATCAGGCTGTCGGGCATTCCGGCATCGAGCCAGGCGCAGCCGCGACCGAGCTTGTCTACCACGAGGGTGCCTTCTTCGAGGTACATGCGGTTGAGGTCCGTGATTTCCAGCTCGCCACGGGGGCTGGGCTTGACCTTCTTCGCGAGTTCGCCGACCCGGCTATCGTAGAAATACAGGCCGGTGATGGCCCAGTTGGACTGGGGATTTTCGGGTTTTTCCTCGACTTCGAGGGCGCGGCCGCTGTCGTCGAACATGACGACGCCATAGCGTTCCGGGTCACGCACCTGATAGGCGAAGACGGTGGCGCCCTGGGGGCGTTTGGCGGCGGCGCGGAGCAGGACGCCCAGATGATCGGCGAAGATCAGGTTGTCGCCCAGGGCGAGGGCGCATGGGGCGCCGTCCAGCCAGTCTCCTGCGATGAGGAAGGCCTGGGCCAGGCCGTCCGGCGAGGGCTGTTCGCGGTATTCGAAATGCACGCCGAACTGCGATCCGTCGCCCAGCAGGCGCTTGAACTGCGGCATGTCGTGCGGGGTGGTGATGATCATGATGTCCCGGATGCCGGCCAGCATGAGCGTGGACAGCGGGTAGTAGATCATCGGCTTGTCGTACACCGGGAGGAGCTGCTTCGAGGAAGCGAGCGTCATCGGGTGCAGACGGGTGCCGGAGCCGCCGGCGAGGAGGATGCCCTTCATGGGAGCGGAGTCTGTCATTTTCTTGTCGGTCATGCCGAGGTTCCCAGTCGCTGGCCGGTGTAACGCTTGGAGCGGATGCCTTCCCACCAGGCGCGGTTATCCAGATACCACTGCACGGTGCGCCGGATACCGGTTTCAAAATCGTGTTTGGCTTTCCAGTCCAGTTCCTGTTCCGCGTGCGACGGGTCGATCTCGTAGCGGAAATCGTGGCCGGGGCGGTCCGTCACGTAGCGGATCAGACGTTCGCGCGGGCCTGCGGGATCGGGCAGGAGTTCATCCAGGGTGGCGCAGATGGCCTTTACCACGTCGAGGTTCTTGCGGGGCTGGCGGGCGCCGATGGCGTAGGTTTCGCCGGGCTTGCCGATTTCGACCGCGCGGACGAGGGCTTCGGCGTGATCTTCCACGAAGAGCCAGTCCCGCACGTTTTCGCCCTTGCCGTAGACCGGGAGTTCCTTGCCTTCGATCGCGTTGATCGTGACCAGCGGGATCAGCTTTTCCGGGAAGTGCCAGAAGCCATAGTTGTTGGTGGTGTTGGTGACGAAGGTGGGCAGGCCGTAAGTGTGGTACCAGGAGCGGACGAGATGATCCGAGGAGGCCTTGGACGAAGAGTATGGGCTGCGGGGATCGTAGGGGGTGGTTTCGGTGAAGGGGGGATCGTTCGGTTCGAGGTGGCCGAAGACTTCATCCGTCGAGATATGATGGAAGCGGAACCTGGTCTGATCTTCCTTGCCGAGGCCCATCCAGTATTTGCGGGCGGCTTCGAGCAGGGAGTAGGTGCCGACGATGTTGGTCTGGATAAAGACGCCGGGGCCGTCGATCGAGCGGTCCACATGGCTTTCGGCGGCGAGGTGCATCACGGCGTCCGGCTGGTGCTGTTCGAACAGGCGCTGCATTTCGACGCCGTTGACGATGTTGGCCTTGGCGAATTCGTAGCGGGGATTGGAGGCGACTTCGGCCACGACGTCTTCCGAGGCGGCATAGGTCATGCAGTCCACGTTGACGACGCTGTGTTCTGTATTCTTGATCAGGTGACGTACTACTGCGGAGCCGATGAAACCACAGCCCCCTGTCAGAAGAATTCGCATCCAAATATACCTTCGCTCATCTGGCACAACATCGGGCCGCACCGGCATCTGTCCTACGAAAACGGTGTTCGGCGGGATATCCGGCAGGTCGTGAAGAGTATATCTTACAGAGTTGATATCGTCCGGCAACTACGGGACTGCATGTTCAGAAAAATGCCTTGTTTCAGGGGGTTCTTCCTTACGGTCGACTAAAAGTCGCGTAACGGAAAACTAACGATTTCATGGTTTGGGCGGTATTTCCGACCGTGTCTCGCCCGATGGCGTTCGATGGTTTAAGGAGGGGTGGGTTCGTCCAGATGCCATAAGGAACCGCCAGGGTGCTTGCCGATAATCTGACCGCTGCCTTGCTGGATACGCTTGATCGTCCGGACATGCGCACGCTTGCGGAGCGTGTTTCGATCCGGCTAGATGCCCGGCTGGCCGTGCCGTTTCAGGTTCTGGCGGATGAGGTTGTGCTGGGGCGTCCGGTTCTGGAGCGGCCCGACGTGGCGGCGACCGTTCTGCGCCATGCGATCGAGCTGCATGGGATTATGCGATGTCCGGGGGAAAAAATCTGCCCGTCTCTGGCGTTGTGTGCGAGTGCGCGGGTGGCGGCGCTGTTTCATGCGATAGAATACGGAGCATGTGAGCCGCGTGTTGCGGCGCCGGACTGGCTGGCGGCGTTCGGGGGGGAGGTAGTTCCGGATGGGGGAATGCTGGCGGGGGTGTGGCCGATGCTGGCGGCGTTGCTGCCCGTGGCGCCGCCGCGACCGGTGTTCGACGGGCTGGTGGCGCGGTTGCGGGAGGTCTGGCCGGTTCTGGCCCCCGCGGAGATGTTGATGGGGGAGGGGGGGGATGCGCGGTTGCGGGTCGATCCGGCATCCGGCCTGAACCGCTATGGGTGTTCGCATCGGCCTCGGCCCTGGGCGGTGACGTTTGCGTCTTCCACGGCTTCTTCCCTGTCCGAACGTGGGTTCGGGGGGGCGGAGCAGGCGCGAATGCGGCTGGTGCGTGGGGTGTTGGCGGGACAGGAGCCGACGCGGGAGGTGCGGAGGCTGCTGGTAGAGGCGCGGGAGCGGATCGCGCGGTATTATGGATTGGGGTCGGCGGACCGGGTGGTGCTGTGTGCGTCCGGGACGGATTGCGAGCTGGCGGCGCTGGCTCTGGCGGCGGACCGGGCGGGGGAGCGGCCGATCGCCAATATCGTGATTGCGCCAGACGAGACGGGGAGCGGGGTGCCGCTGGCGGCGGAGGGGCGGCATTTCGCGGCGGATACGGCGGGGCGGGACGTGGTGCCGAAAGGAGGGCATATCGCGGGGTTTCCTGTGATGACGCGGCTGATCGGCGTGCCGCTGCGGCGGCCGGACGGGGAGGTACGCCGGGCGGACGAGATCGATGAGGAATGTCTGTGTCTGGTGCGGCGGGAGCTTGAGGCGGGGCATCATGTGCTGCTGCATCATCTCGACATGTCCAAGACGGGGTTGATCGGGCCGGGGGTGGAGGTTCTGGAGCGGGTGCGGGCCATGGGGGGGGAGCGGGTGGATATCGTGATCGATGCCTGCCAGGCGCGGCTGGCGCCGGAGCGGGTGCGGGCGCGGGTGGATAATGGGGCGATGGTTTTGATGACTGGCTCCAAGTTCTTTACCGGGCCGCCGTTCTGTGGGGCTGTCCTGTTGCCGGCGGGGGTGGCGGCACGGGTGCGGGGGATGCGGCCGCCGGTGGGATTGCGGGATTATGCCAATCCGGGGGAGTGGCCCGTGACGGCGGATGACGGGGCGCTGGGCATGGGTGCGAATGTGGGGCTGGCAGTGCGCTGGCATGCGGCGCTGGCGGAGATGGAGGCGTTCGCGGCGTGCGATGCGGAGGAGACGCGGGCGATTATCCTGCGGTTCACACGGGAGGTGCGGGCCGGGATCGAGGCGCATCCGGCCTTGACGTTGCTGCCGCCGCCGCCTCTGGCCCGGGAGGATATTGGGGAAGATCTGGAGGAGGCGTGCTGGGATACGATTCCGACGATCCTGTCTTTTCTGGTGGCGGCGCCGGTGGGCGGGGGGGCGATGGCGCTGGAGGATACGCGGCGACTGTATCGCTGGCTGAATGCGGATCTGTCCGCGTGGGCTGAGGGGGAGGTGGCGGGTCTGCTGTGCCATGTCGGGCAGCCGGTTCCAGTGCCGTTGGGCGCGCATCTGGCGGGAGCGTTGCGGATTTCGGCGGGGGCGCGGCTGGTTTCGGGCGAGCCGTCGCATCAGGGGATCGGACATGAGCGCCGGGTGCGGCGCGAGATCGAGGATGCGGGGCGGATTCTGGAGAAGATCACGCTGATTCTGACGCATTGGGAACGGCTGGCTGCGATCGACCCGCAGCCGTGCTATGCGCCTGCCGGGTTTGTACGGGCGAGAACGAGGGAGAACGGTATTTCATGACGCAGCAGAATTACGGGCATTTTCTGGACAATGCGAAACTGCCGAGCGGGACGACGCGGTTCTGGCTGATCCGCCATGCGCTGGTGGACCGGGAGGCGCGCCGGACGGTTTATGGATCTCTGGACGTGGCGCTGTGCGCGGAGGATCTGGCCGCGAACAGGGCGAGTTATCAGGCGCTGGCGCGACGGTTGCCGGAGGAGGCGGCGTGGTATGTCTCGCCGTTGTCGCGCACGACGGGGACGGCGCAGGCGATTTTCGAGGCGGGGTATGGGGAGCGGCCGTTGCGGGTGGAGCCGCGGTTCATCGAGCAGTCCATGGGGGAATGGCATGGGTTGCAGCATCATGAGGTGACGGGGAAGCTGCGTCAGGCGGCGCACAAGTTCTGGTCATTGGCGGCGACGGAGCAGCCGCCGGGTGGGGATTCGATGCTGGATGTGTGCGCGCGGGTAGGGCATGCGCTGGATGAGATGGCGGTGGAGCATGAGGGGCGGGATACGGTGATCGTGGGGCATGGGGGGGTGATCCGGGCTGCCCTTTCCCATGCGCTGACGATTCATCCTGACAATGCGCTGCGGTTTTCGATCCAGAATCTTTCGGTGACGATTCTGGAGCATATCGAGGGGCATTGGCGCGTGGTTGCGGTGAACGAGATGCCGCAGGTGGGGTGAGGACGGATCAGGCGGTGAAGACGATGGTCTTGTTGCCGTTGAGGATGGTGCGGCGTTCGATGTGGTGACGGACGGCGCGGGCGAGGACGCGGCGTTCGATGTCCCGGCCCTTGCGGATGAGGTCTTCCGGGGTGTCGGCGTGGGAGATGCGTTCGACGTCCTGTTCGATGATCGGGCCTTCGTCCAGCGCATCGGTGACGTAGTGGGCGGTGGCGCCGATGAGTTTGACGCCGCGTGCGAAGGCCTGATGGTAGGGGCGGGCGCCCTTGAAGCCGGGGAGGAAGGAGTGGTGGATGTTGATGCAGCGGCCTGAGAGCCGGGCGGACATGTCCTGCGAGAGAACCTGCATGTAGCGGGCCAGGACCGCGAGTTCCGCGCCTGTATTCTGGAAAATGTCCCACACGCGGGCTTCCTGAAGGGCGCGGGTGTCTTTCGTGAGGGGGAGGTGGTGGAAGGGGATGCCGTGGAAATCCAGATCCGGGTGGATATCCCGGGGGTGATTCGAGACGATTCCGACGGGGTCGATCAGGAGTTCACCGATACGCCAGCGGTAGAGCAGATCGACCAGGCAGTGATCGAAGCGTGAGACCAGCAGGAGGACTTTGGGGCGGGTGGCGGTGTTGACGAGGGACCAGTTCATGGTGAACCGGGCGGCGAGGGTGGTAAGGCCGGAGCGGAGGGTGGATTCGGCATCGGCTCCGGTTTCGAAGACGATCCGCATGAAGAAGTGGTGGCTGTCCTGATCGTCGAACTGCTGGGCTTCGGTGATGTTGGCGCCGTGTTCGAACAGGTGCTGGCTGATGGTGGCGACGATGCCGGGGCGGTTGGGGCAGCTGAGTGTCAGGATGTAGGTGGTGGTCATGCGGGGTGGTCCGTGAAGAGGGTTTGTGCGGCGCTTACAGGAAAGGGGGTGTTTTTGGGAGGGGGCGTGAATGGGACGGTACAAGCTGTGGCGGAATGCGAGAAGTTGAAACGAAATGTCACATAAGTGGTGATTCTGCTTATCGGAGTGCGACCGGCATGGTAGGAGTTGAAGGATCGTTCCGGAATTGTAAGTTATGAAATGATGAAATCTGCTTAGTTGGAAATCGTTTTTCATGATCGAAAGGTAAGATAACATGAGGCGTGCGCCTGGGACGCAACGAGAGACGTTTGCCTTGCTGGCGCTGGTCGAGCCGGGGCGATCCCTGGGGGGTGTCCTTGATGACGTGGATTGGGCGGGAGTGACGCCGCAGCAGATCTGCTATGCCGTTCTGGGGAGTTTGCCGCCGGGGGCGCTGCCGATCGAGGGATCGGCGCGGGAGCGGTTCGAGGCGCTGTTGCTGTCTCCCGCGTTTCAGGAGGGGTTCATTGCCGGGTTTCTGGCGGCGTATCCCGAGAAGAATCGCCGGTTTTTCGTGCATGTGCCGCGTTCGGGCGGGACATCTCTCGGGGAGGGTTTGCAGGACGAGGTTTGCCTGTTGTCCTACAACGCGCTGAGTGACGACTGGGCGCGTGGCGAGGTGTTTCTGGAGACGGTGGCGCGTCTCTGCCGGTCTGTCGAGCGGCATGACACGATTCACGTCAGTGGTCATTTTACGTTGCGCTGGTTGCTGGATCGGAAACTGACGCGGTTCGGGGACCAGATATGGACGAGTTTTCGCGATCCCCGGCAGTTGATCGTGTCCTATGTCAATTATGTGCTGACGACGCTGGATGGCGATCCTGATCTGGTCAGGCCGGATGCGCGGGTCTGGGCGGGGCGGCTGGGGCTGACGGCGCCGGTGGGGCCGATGACCCGCGCGCGGGGGCTGGCGTTGTTGCCGCGGATGATCGAGGCGGGAGATATTCTGCCGCATGATCTGCTGTGCCATTTTCTGGGGGATGGAACGGCGGGGAGTGCGATCGATCTGATGGTGCGGTCCGGTATTGAGGTGATTGCGTCTTCGCGTCTGGATGAGTGGCGGGCGGCGCGTTGGGCGCTGCCGTTGCGGGAGTGGGCGAATGTTTCGCGGGGGTTTGTGTCCTGGGAGGATCTGTCTCCACGCCTGAAGCGGCGGCTTTCTGGATTTATCAGGCAGGATCGGGCGCTATATCGTGTGGTCGCGCCGAAGCTGATGGGGCGTGTGTCCATTCTGGCATCATGTCTGCTGGGGGACGTGCCGTTGGGGGGGGAACGGAGCCGGCGTGTGGGCCGGGTGCGGCGGTCCATCGTGCGTGAGCCGTATTTCTCGCGGCCGGTCGAGGGGGTAGGGCCGATGGACCCGCCGCTGGATTTCCGGACGATCGAGACGACGCTGCGGCTGCCGTTTTTCGATACGCGGGTCTGGATCCGGTATGCGCGCCGGGGGAACGGTCGGCGCGGCTGAGGCGGTGAGAGGCGTTATCTGACAAGGAAGGTTGCGACGTCGAGCGTGAAGCTGCCGTCCGGTTCGATGGCGAGCCGGCGGGTTACGTCTGGCGGCGCGGCTTGCTGGAGGGAGCGGATGGCGGCGATTCGTTCGGGGGGTGTTTGCGTGCGGGTTGTCCAGCTTGTGAACTCCATGCGGAGGGTGTGGGTCTCGACCTGACGTACTGTGAAACCGGCCTGCTCCAGCAGGGATGTCCATTCGGGGAGGGTGTAGTTGCGGACATGCGAGATGTCGCGCAGCAGTTCCAGGGTTTGCAGCCAGGTATTGGCGAGTGCCGTGCCGGGGGCCGTGACGTCGATGAACAGGGCGAAGCCGGTGGGGGCGAGGATGCGTCTGGCTTCGCGCAGGCCCGCGGCGGCATCTTCCCAATGGTGGGTGGTGAAGCGGCAGATGATGGCGTCGAAGGTGCCGGTTTCGAAGGGCAGGCGTTCGGCGGGGGCTTCGACCGTCGTGATATTGGGGAGGCCAAGCCTGTCTGCTTCTTGCCTGACCCTGTCGAGCATGGGTGGTGTCGGGTCGGCGGCGATGACCTCCCTGACACGAGGAGCGAGGGTGTAGGCGACGTGACCGCCGCCACAGCCGAGGTCCAGAACGCGGTGTAGTGATTTGCCTGCGACCATTCGTTTTATCGCATCCAGATCGGTTCCCTGATTGTGGACGGGGCTGGCGACGTAATCCTGTGCCCGTTCCGCGTAGTGTTGTGCTGCGAAGGGTTTTGTCATGTCAGGCTGTTCCTCCGGTGGCGATCGTTTCCGGCTGGTTGGGTCTGGGTAATAGTGCCGGCAGGAGATTGTAGGGATAAGGTCTGTTTTTATGCTGGTATATGAACTACTCCCATGAGGGATTCAGCGGATCGGGCGCGGGCCATCGGGGCATTCCTGCGTGCCAGACGAGAGGGGTTATCGCTCACCGAGATCGGGTTGCATCCGAGTGGGGGGAGGCGCCGGGCGCCTGGTTTGAGGCGGGAGGAAGCGGCCCAGATCTGCGGGATCAGTACGACGTGGTACACGTGGCTTGAGCAGGGGCGGGATGTTTCCTGTTCCGCCGCGACGTTGGGGCGGATTGCCACGGCGTTGCGGTTGTCGGCGGCAGAGCGGTTTTATCTGTTCGAGCTGGCGGGGGTGAAAGATCCGGTCGTTTCCGCACTATATTCCGCTGTTGTTCCGGCGCGTGTCGCGGCACTGCCGGATCAGGTGTCCGTGCTATGTGCTGGATTCAGTGTGGAACGTGTGTGCCGCCAATGTGGCGGCGCGGCGGCTTTTTGGGGGGTGGATCGGGGGCGAGGACCGCAATCTGCTGCGGTATGTCTTTCTTTGTGATGAGGCGCGGAATTTTCTCGATGACTGGGAGGGCAGCGCGCAACGGATTCTGGCGGAGTTTCGCGCGGAGAGCGTGCGGGGTGACAAAAATCAGGTCGAGCTGTTCGTCAAGACGCTTCGTGCTGACAGTGCGGATTTCGAACGTCTCTGGCATAGCCAGCGTGTTCTCAACCGGGAAGGGGGTTTGAGGCGATTTCATCATCCGTTGGACGGGGTGCTTGATTTCGATCAGGTGACGCTTGGTTTTACCGCATGGCCGGCGTTCAGGCTGGTGACGCTGACGCCTGTCGATCGGGGTGAGTGCGGCGGGACACGCGAATGTGTTTATTTCCAAACCATGACCATCTTGTAATGTTTTGGAAAAGGACGATGTTGCGGGAGCCGGACGATGAGAGGGTTCTCGAACAGGGGTCTGGCGGGAGTTCACCATGCCGACCGTTTCGCGTTCCCTTTTGATTGATCGTCTTGAAAGTCCGTTTCGGAAGGGGACGGACAAGTCCGGGTTGATGCTGGCATTCGCGCTGGCGATCTGGTCCGCCTTTATTGCGGTGTGGTGGCTCGCGGTCTGAAAAATCTGGTGTCGTGGAGGATGGTGTTATGATTCGCCGCAAGTTCTCTTCGGTTCATGGGCATGATGCGGTTGAGCACCATGCGTCGTTCTGGATTGGTGTGGCACTGATCGGGTTGGGGGTAGTGCTCTTGTGCGGGGTGGTGCTCTGGTATGGGCAGCCTTTGCCGGTCGGGATGTCGATTATTCCGCGTCTACCGTGATGTCGGCCGTTCTGGCGTGGGTCAGCCTGGCCCCGGCGGCCAGGCCGAGCGCCATGGCGATATAGGCGCCTGTCATGCCGGGTTTCGTCAATACCAGTTCCCAGCCGGGGGTGAAGCGTTTGGGAGTGGCGCGGTAGTCGGCCACGACGGCGAAGGCCGAGACGACGGCGGCGCGCCAGAGGAGGCCGAAGGTGCTGAGGGGTTTTCCGGCGCGGGCGAGCCACGCTTCGTAGAAGGCGGCCCAGAACAGGGTGGCGGCATGATTGGTGGCGTAGCCGATGCCGGTATGGGGCAGATCGGGGTGGGTGATCGTGGCGGCTGCATCGCCATGATGCCAGTGGGCGGTGGCGTTGAGGGGTTGCCAGGGGGATTTGCCTTCGCATCTGGCGGCGATGGCGAGGCCGATGCTGGTGGTAAGGCTGGCGGTCGTGCCGGAGATGGCGACGCGTGTGAGATATCGGGTCCAGCAGGGCATCGGTGCGTTTCCGTTTGAGAGGGGGACACGAAGAAGAACGCTTGCGAACGTTGGCGGTTCCGTCTTGCTAAGTCCTTGCGAAAAGGACATTTTCCGCGCGTGTTTTGGCGGAGTGGATATGACGGGGCGTTCTCATCTTCTGATCGGTCTGGCGGCGACGGTTCTGGCCTGTGCGGATCATGCGTTGCCGTGGCGGCTGGATGTGATCGTGGCGGGGGCGTTGGGGAGTTTGCTGCCGGATATCGATACGCCGCGTTCCATGCTGGGGGCGCGGCTTTCGTGGGTCGCACGGCCTTTGAACGCGGTGTTCGGGCATCGGACGGTGACGCATTCGGCGGTGTTGCTGGCGGTTTGCGTGTGGCTGGCGCGGCATGAGGGGGTTCTGGCAGGGGCGTGGGGGGCGTTGCTGCTGGGGTATGGGACGCATATCGCGGCGGACATGGTGAGTGGGGGGTGCCAGGCGCTGTATCCGGTCAGCCGGTCCCGGATTGCGGTGTGGCCGCATGTGCGGACGGGTGGGGCCGGGGAGATGGCGTTGCTGGTGCCGATTTTGGCGGGGTTGCTGGGGGTGGCGTATGTGGTGGCGTCCGGGGGGGTGCATCATGGGGGTATGCGCCACCGGTTTGGGACGGCTGCGTTCGGAAATGTTGTGTGACGGGTTGGGAGCCGGTATGAGGCCGCTTTACATATGGAGCGCTGTCCCTCGATGAGCCAAGTCCGCCTGCCGATCCGCCGTGCGTTGATTTCCGTTTCCGACAAGAGCGGGCTGCTCGATCTGGCGCGCGCGTTGATCGCGCATGGGGCGGAGGTTCTTTCGACGGGGGGATCGGCGAAGGCTTTGCGTGAGGCCGGGCTGGCGGTGACGGAGATTTCCGACCACACGGGGTTTCCAGAAATTCTGGATGGGCGGGTAAAGACGCTTGTGCCGCAGGTGCATGGCGGGATTCTGGGGCGGCGGGATCTGCCGGAGCATGTGGCGCAGATGGAGACGCACGGGATTGCGCCGATCGATCTGGTGGCGGTCAATCTCTATCCGTTCGAGGCGACGGTGGCGCGTGGGGCCGGATTTGAGGAGTGTGTCGAGAATATCGACATCGGTGGGCCGGCGCTGATCCGGGCGGCGGCGAAAAACCATGATCACGTCGTGGTTCTGACCGATCCGGCGCAGTATGCGGGGCTGGTGGATGCGCTGGCGGAAGGTGGGACGGAGCCTGGGGCGCGGCGTGCGTATGCGGCGGCGGCGTATGCGCGGACGAGCGCCTATGACGCGGCGATTGCGTCCTGGTTTGCCGGGCAGGCGGGTGAGGCGTTTCCGGAGCGTCTGACGCTTTCGGGGCGCCGGCAGGAAAAGCTGCGTTATGGCGAGAATCCGCATCAGGATGCGGCGTTTTACGTGACGGGCGAGATGCGGCCGGGGGTTGCGACGGCGGTTCAGGTTCAGGGCAAGGCGCTGAGCTACAACAATCTGAACGATACCGATGCGGCGTTCGAGGCGGTGGCGGAATTCGATGCACCGAGCGTGGTGATCGTGAAACATGCCAATCCGTGTGGTGTGGCGACGGCGGGATCGCTTTCGGAGGCGTGGGATGCGGCGCTGAAGTGCGATCCGGTTTCGGCGTTTGGCGGGATCGTGGCGTTGAACCGGCCTGTGGATGGGGCGACGGCGGAGAAGATTGCCGGGATCTTTACCGAGGTGATCGTGGCGCCGGATGCGGATGAGGCGGCGAAGGCTGTTCTGGCGAAGAAGAAGAACTTGCGGTTGCTGCTGACGCGAGGGTTGCCGGACCCGGCGGCGCAGGGGGTTTCGGTCAAGACGGTTGCTGGCGGGTTTCTGGCGCAGACGCGGGATGCGGGGCGTGTTTCGGCCGGGGATCTGAAGGTTGTGACGAAGCGGGTTCCGACGGAGGCGGAGATGGCGGATCTGCTGTTTGCGTTCCGTGTGGCCAAGCATGTGAAGTCCAACGCGGTGATTTATGCGAAGGCGGGCGCGACGGTGGGGATTGGTGCTGGGCAGATGTCCCGCGTGGATTCGGCGCGGATCGCGGCGCGCAAGAGCGAGGATGCGGCGCAGGTGGCCGGGGAGAGCGAGGCTTTGACGCGGGGTTCGGTTGCGGCTTCGGATGCATTCTTTCCGTTTGCGGACGGGTTGGAGAGTGTGATCGCGGCGGGGGCGGTTGCGGTGATTCAGCCGGGTGGGTCGATCCGGGATCAGGAGGTGATCGAGGCGGCGGACCGGGCCGGGATTGCCATGGTGTTTACCGGCATGCGGCATTTCCGTCACTGATGCGCGCGCTGCTCGCCCTGGTGGGATGTATGGCGGCCGGGACGGCGTTTGCGGTACCGTCGCCGGGTGTGGGGGGGTGCCGGTTTGATGCCTCTGGCCTGCCGGTGCTGCATCTGACGGTGGCGTCTGTCGTGCCGACATTGAGCGGGGTGATTGATACGCTCGTGACGACGGATGGGCAGGAGGTTGTCTTTCCGGGGGGTGTTTCCGCGGATGTGGCGCCGCGTGTCCGGGCTGGGCGGGTGATTGCGGTGCGTGGGGTTGTGGCGCCTGCGGTGGGGCTGGTGCGGGCGTATGAGATCGAGGGGGAGGCGGCGTCCTGCGGGGTTCTGGAGGCGCCGCGCCCGACGCAGACGAAGCATCTGACGGCGGAGGGGGTCGTGATGCGGGTTCTGACGGATCAGAACGGGATTGCGACGGGGGTGGTGTTGCGGGATCGGACGGCGTTGCGGCTTTCCGCTCTGGAGGCGGCGCGGTTTTCAACCCTGTTGCGGCCGGGGCAGGGGGTTTATGCGGCGGGGCCGGGCTATACCGGGCCTTTGGGGCGGATGATTGCGCCGGATGTGCTGGGGCCGAGCGTGGCGCAGGCGGTGCCGTTGGGTGAGGGCGATGGGCAGGGGGCTGTGCCTGTGGGGCCGCCGGCGGGTGCGCCGGGGTATGACGAGATCGACGGGAAGCCGGTTCAGTAGCGGGGGGGTGCTTTTTTGGGGGCAGAGGCACGGCAGCGTGACGCGTGGGTGGTGAGGATCAGGGCGAGGGCTGCCGTGATCCAGAGGGCGTGTGCGTGCAGGCGGTGGGTGAGGATGGCGCCGAGGAGGGCACCGGTTGCGAGGCAGGCCCAGGGGATGAGTTGCAGGGTCCAGCCGGGGGTGGGGGTGCCGCAGAGGCGGTGGCCGAGGGCGAGGCCGAATTTCGAGAGTGCGCCGCTGACATAGGTGATGCCGAGAGAGTGGCCGTGGGTTTTGATGGCCGTGGCGTTGAGGGCGCCCATGCCGAGGGTCATGAGGGCGAGTTCGGTGTAGGTGGCGCCCGTGGGGCTGTTCCATGCGGCGATGGCGAGCAGGGTGGTGATGAGGGCGAGGAGGCGGTGGGGGTGGTTCGGGTTCAGGGTGGTGATGATGGCGCCGAGGGTGTTGCCAAGGGTGAAGCCTGCCAGCACCCAGGCGAGATGTTCGGCCTCTGGCCAGTCGTGCAGGGCGAGGGTGTTTCCGAGGCGGGTGGTGTTGCCGCTGGCGAAGGAGACGAAGGGGCCGCCGAGGGTGATGGCGTTTGCGTCCGTCATGCCGGCGAGGGAGGAGAGTGCGCCGAGGAAGGGGAGGCCTGGGGTCTGGGAGTGTGTCATGGAATAAACTGTTGTTTCACGTGGAACATCTTTCGCTTTGGTGTGGAAACGTCCAGTGTGGGGTGATCCTGCCGTTTTGCGTGTGTTTTGTATAAGACGAGATGCCGATTTTCAGTTTTTCTTTCCGTAAGATATTCGTTTTTGGCCTGGGGGTGGTGTCGCTTTCGGGCTGTGCGCCGCTTGGCCCGTCGCAGCTGGCGCGGGACGAGCTGGATTATTCCCGTGCGCTGGGGGAGGCGGAGAAGCGGCAGATGCTGCTGAACATCGTTCGGCTTCGCTATGCCGATCCGCCGACCTTTCTGGATACGACGCAGGTGATTGCGGGATACCAGTTGCAGCGGAACGTTTCCGGCGGGTTTTATGGCTATCCCGGCAATGGCGGGGTGGGCAGTTACCTGTTCGGGACGGGGGGGATGCAGACGCAGGAGAACCCGACCTTCACCTATCAGCCAGTGACGGGGGAGCAGTATGCGGAGAACATCGTGCGTCCGATCTCGCCGGTCGTTCTGATACCGTTATCTTTGGGTGGATTGCCGATCGACATGCTGTTGCGGCTGACGGCGCAGTCCATCGGCAATCTGTCCAATGTTCGGGCGTTGGGGAGCGGGCAGGGGACGGGCGGGTCGATCAAGTTCTATCTGTTGTTGCGGGATTTGCGGGCGTTGCAGTTCGCGGGGGCGTTGACGATCCGGCTGTCCACGGATGGGAATGCTTTGGGGAACGGGAAGAACCAGAAGGGAGCGTCGCCGGTGGAGCATGCGTTTCTGGTGTTGCCGCATACGTCCGACAAGGCGCTTTCGGTGTTGCAGGTGGCGGTGCGGCAGATGCTGCATCTGGCCCCGAATACGGAGGAGGCGGAGATCGTGTATGGGCCGTATCCGAAGAAGATGGGGCAGATCGCGATCCTGACGCGGTCCATGCTGGCTGTGCTGAGCCAGCTGGCCTACCAGATGGAGGTGCCGCAGAAGGACATCGATTCCGACAGCACGCATCCGACGATCGAGCCTGCCGGGATCGAGACGCGGCCGGATGTGGCGATCCACTGTGGTAAAAGGCCGCCCGAGGACAGTTATGCGGCGGTTGAGTATCATGGCACGTGGTTCTGGATCGACAGCAACGATTTCCGCAGCAAGCTGGCGTTCACGATGGTGCAGGTTCTCTCGGCTCTGGCGGCGACGAGCCATACGCCGGGGACGGTGATTACTATTCCGGCGGGGTGAGAAACGACTTAATTACAGGTGCATGACAAAGCTGGGGGCGGGATTTTGTAACATTTATCACCGTTTCGTGTTTGATTCGTGTTCGGGGGGTTCTTTTTGCGTGGGAATGATGGGCGTAGGGTTCGGCCCACCACAAATTGGAGACTGACATGCCAACTCAGGCACGACCTGGGCGTGGCGTGGGGGGAGTACTGGTACTTCTTCTTGCGCTCGTCATCGCGCTTCTCGGGCTTATTATGGCTTTGGGCGGTATTGAGCTGATCTATTATGGCGGATCCTGGTATTATCTGATCTGCGGTGCGGTTGTGGCCGCGGGTGGCGTGTTCATGGCGATGGGCCGCCTGATGGGGGCATGGCTGTATCTGGCGGCGTGGCTGGGGACTTGGCTTTGGACGCTCTGGGAGGTCGGGTTCGATGTGTGGGGCTGGCTGCCGCGTGATTTCGGGCCGACCATTCTGGCGGTTCTGGTTGTGCTGGCCATTCCGGTTCTGCGCCGCCAGGACACGATTCGTCCCGTTGCGCGAGGAGCCGTCTGATGCGGAAAACATCTCTTCTGGCGGCCACCGTTCTGGGTGGCGCGCTGAGTCTTTCTGTTGCGCATGCCCAGGTGGCTTCCAAATCTGGTGAGGCGCCGGGGCCGGGCAATGCCGAGGCGCCGGGCCAGCAGACGCCGCAGGAGGCTTCCAAATTCGCGGGACCTTCGCCTTATGCGCCGCAGGCGCCGGGCGTGAATGCGGCAAATCTGCCCGATATCGGCGAGGTTGATGCGGCCTCCCTGCCGCAAGCCGTGCCGCAGCAGAGCGCCAATCCGGCGCCGGGCGACTGGTCTGCCTATGGGCAGAACGACAACCAGACGCGGTATTCGCCGCTGAGCCAGATCACGCCGGGCAATGTCGGGCAGTTGAAGCGGGCGTTCATCTACCATACCGGCAGCAAGCCTGGGCCGGGGCAGGTCAACAAGTGGGCGGCCGAGACGACGCCGATCAAGGTTGGCGACGGCCTGTACATGTGTTCGGCCATGAACGACATCATGAAGCTCGACCCGACGAACGGGAAGGAGATCTGGCGTTTCAAGTCCGGCGTTCAGTATCGGTCCATCCCCTATACGGCGGCGTGCAAGGGCGTGACGTATTTCACGTCTTCGGTCGTGCCGGAGGGGCAGCCCTGCCACAACCGGATTCTCGAATCGACGCTGGACATGCGGCTGATCGAGGTGGATGCGGCGGATGGCAAGGCGTGCGAGGCGTTCGGCACGCATGGCCAGGTCAACCTGATGCAGGGCATGGGCGAGTCCGTTCCCGGGTTCGTTTCGATGACGACGCCGCCGCCGGTGATCAATGGTGTGGCGGTCGTGAATCAGGAGGTTCTGGACGGGCAGCGGCGCTGGGCGCCGTCTGGCGTAATTCGCGGGTATGATGCGGAGAGCGGCAAATTCGTCTGGGCGTGGGACGTGAATAATCCTGACGACCATCATCAGCCGGCCGAGGGCAAGCATTACAGCCGCGGCACGCCGAATTCCTGGGCGGCGATGACGGGTGATAACGCGCTGGGCCTGGTGTATGTGCCGACGGGCAATTCGGCTGCCGATTACTACAGTGCGATGCGCTCTCCTGAGGAGAACAAAGTTTCGTCCGCTGTTGTGGCGATCGATGTGAAGACGGGTGTGCCGCGCTGGGTGTTCCAGACGACGCATAAGGACGTCTGGGATTATGACATCGGTTCGCAGGCGACATTGCTGGATTATCCGTCCGCCGATGGTGGGACGGTTCCGGCGCTGGTGATGCCGACGAAGCGTGGCGAGACGTTTGTGCTGGACCGCCGGACGGGCAAGCCGTTGCCGGAGTTCCCGTCCGAAGAGCGTGCAGCGCCGTCTCCGGGTGTGGTGCCGGGGGATGTGCGTTCGCCGACGCAGCCTTATTCCACCGGGTTTCCGTCGCTGCGGGTGCCGGATCTGAAGGAGACTGACATGTGGGGCATGTCTCCCATCGATCAGTTGTTCTGCCGGATCAAGTATCGCAAGGCGAATTACGTGGGCGACTTCACGCCGCCGAGCATTCACAAGCCGTGGATCGAGTATCCGGGCTATAATGGCGGCAGTGACTGGGGCAGCATGGCGTATGATGCCAAGAGCGGCATCATGATTGCGAACTGGAACGTTACTCCGATGTATGACCAGTTGGTGACGCGCAAGAAGGCGGACCAGTTGGGGCTGATGCCGATCGACGACCCGAACTTCAAGCCGGGTGGCGGTGGCGCCGAGGGCAATGGTGCGATGGCGGATACGCCGTTCGGGATTGTTGTGACGCCGTTCTGGGATCAGTACACCGGGATGATGTGCAACAAGCCGCCTTACGGCATGATTACGGCGATCGACATGCACACCCGCAAGGTTTTGTGGCAGCGGCCGCTGGGGACTGCGCGGGCGAACGGGCCTTGGGGTTTGCCGACCTATCTGCCGCTGAACATCGGGACGCCGAACAATGGCGGACCGATCATCACGGCGGGCGGCCTGGTGTTTGTGGCGGCGGCGACGGACAACCAGATCCGTGCGATCGACATGAAGACGGGCAAGACCGTGTGGAGCGATGTGCTTCCGGGTGGTGGCCAGGCGACGCCGATGACCTACGAGGCCAATGGCAAGCAGTATGTGGCGATCATGGCGGGCGGGCATCACTTCATGATGACGCCGGTTTCGGATGATCTGGTGGTGTATGCGCTGCCTGACGCGCACTGATTGAGGGGCCTTTCGGCCTTTTGAGGGACGCCCGGACCGTTGTTGCGGTTCGGGCGTTTTCTGTTTTGGGGGGTGGTTTTCCGGGAGAGAATTATACCGAATCTGCATCGTACCGGGACAGCGCGCCGCCCGACCTCAATATATCGCAGGCGTGTGAACTGGGTTGAAATCGGCCATTGCGTTTGTTCGTGCCCGGCAATGGTTACTGGATAATCGTGCGGCGTTTGAAGAATCGCGCTGTTATGTTGAGGAGAATGGGCTTCCACTGGCGGATTACCGGAATTTTCGAGTAACGCGTTTCGATGTTTATCGGCTTTCCGGTCGGGATGAGGCGCGGTTTGTTCTGGATGTGCAGGCGGATCTGCTGGAAGAGTCGGGGACACGCGGGTGGTTGTGCCGCTTTTCCCGCTGGAAATGGCGCCGAGACCGGCCATGCGACTGAATCCTGTCGTGACTGTTGACGGGCATTCGTTCGTTCTGATGACACAGTTTATGGTGGCTGTGCCGGTTCGCGATCTGAAGCAGGTTGTGACCACGCTGTCACTTTGCCGGGACGATGTCGTTCAGGCGTTCGACCTGCTTCTTACGAGGTTTTGAGGTGGCCTTTAGTCTTGTGTGCAAGAAAACTTTCACGCGGGTATTGAGGGCTTCGGGGAGTGGTTGGGTTTTTGCGGATTTTGGACCAGAGTGCCGGGTGAGGCTTTTGGATCGTCTGGAATAGAGCATGTCCCCGACCGCTACGTTTGAACTGATTCTGTTTTTGCTGGTGGCCATTCTGGGGTTGGAGTTGCTGGCGCGGCGGTTATCGCTTCCGCCGGCTGCGGCTTTGATTTGCGGGGGGATTGCGCTGGCGCTGATTCCGGGGGTGCCGACGATCCGGGTCGATCATGAGTTGTTTCTGGTGCTGTTCTTGCCACCGTTGTTGATGGAGGGGGCGTATTTTACGGCGCTGGCGGATTTCCGGCGGTATATCGGGGGGATATTGTCTCTGGCGGTGGGGGCGGTGGTTTTCACGACCGTGGTTGTGGGGGTGGTGGCGCATTGGGCGGTGCCGGCGCTGCCGTGGGCGGCGTGTTTTGCGTTGGGGGCGGTGGTGTCTCCCCCGGATGCGGTGGCGGCGAAGGCGGTTCTGGGGCGGGTGCAGATGCCGCGCCGGATGACGGTTCTGCTGGAGGGGGAGAGTTTGCTGAACGATGCGGCGGGGCTGGTTCTGGTGCGGTTTGCGGTGGCGGCTGCGGCGACGGGGACGTTCAGCGTGCCGCGTGCGACGGGGGTGTTTCTGTTTCTGGGGATCGGGGGTGTGGTTGTGGGTGGGGTGCTGGGCTATGTGTGGGTTCGGCTGATCCGGTTTCTGAAGGACACGTCCATGATGATCGCGGCGTCCGTGCTGCTGTCATGGACGGCGTATGTGGGAGGGGAGGCGCTGCATGTTTCGGGGGTGATTGCGGTGGTAACGGCGGGGCTGGTGTTCGGGTGGTATCAGCATGAGATTTTTTCCGCAGCGATGCGGATCCGGGGATCGGCGTTCTGGCAGGTGATGGTGTTCCTGATGGAATCGTTCGTGTTCATTCTGATCGGGCTTTCGCTGCGTGGGGTGATTGCGCAGTTGGGTGGGCCGGATGCGGCGTTGCGGACGCTGGATTTTCCGCTGGCGGCGATTGTTGTGGCGGTTGTGACGTCCCGGTTCGTTTGGATTTTGCTGTCCGACACGGTTCGGGTTTCGACGGCGCGTGTTCTGGGGCAGGTTCATACGCCGTTTTCAGGGTCTTCCCTGACGGTGTTGAGCTGGGCGGGGATGCGTGGGGCGGTGACGCTGGCGATTGCGCTGTCCATTCCGGAGACGATGCCGGGGCAGGGGTTGATTCTGGCTTCGGCCTTCGTCGTGATTCTGGTGACGATTGTTGTGCAGGGGACGACTTTGGGGCCGTTGATCCGGATGATGCGGTTTGAGCCGGTAGGGACGCGGTCCAGCCATCTGACGCGGGCGGAGGCGACGGCGCGGTTGACGGAGGCGCAGTTGGCGGCGGTGGAGCGTCTGGCGCGGCGGGAGGATGGTACTGTGCGGCATGTGCGGTTGCTGGAGCAGTATCAGTATCGGGCGCGGGCGTCGCATAATTACAGTGTGGCGGAGGCGGAACTCGCGGAGGATCGTGCGGAGCATTATAAAGTTCTGCTGGCGGCGATTGCGGCGGGGCGGGAGGAAATTCTGCGGCTGCATCGGACGGAGCAGATTCATGACGATGTTCTGCATGATCTGGAGCACAATCTGGATTTGCAGGAGCTTGCGGCGGAGTCTGCCCGGTTGTGATGCGTCCGTTCGGTGCCGGGGCGTTCTCGTGGTAGAGCGGTGAGGATGGCTGCCGAGACTTTTTTCCCGACGATTTTGCAGGTTCTGCCCGCCCTTGGGACGGGGGGGATCGAACGTGGGACAGTGGAGATTGCGCAGGCGATCGTCAGGGCCGGGGGGCGGGCTTTGGTGGCGTCTCATCCGGGGGTTCTGGTGCCGCGTCTGGCGCAGGTGGGGGCGGTGCATATTCCTTTGGATCTGCGGTCCAAGGCGCCGTTGGCGATCGTTCGGAACGGTCGGCTTTTGCGGCAGGTGATTCGGGAGGAGGGGGTGGATCTGGTTCATGCGCGGTCCCGGGCGCCGGCCTGGGCGGCGTGGCGTGCGGTGCGGCGGCTTGATGTGCCGCTGGTGACGACGTGGCATGGGGTTCACAAGGAGAACTTTCCGGGGAAGAAACGGTATAATTCGGTGCTGGCGCGTGGGGATCGGGTGATTGCGATCAGTGAGTATATCGCGGGGCGGTTGCGGGCGGATTATGGGGTTGGGGCGGAGCGTCTGCGGGTGATTCCGCGTGGGGCGGATCTGGCGCAGTTCGATCCGGGGCGGGTTTCGGGGGCGCGGGTTCTGGCGCTTGCGGAGGCGTGGGCGGTGCCGGAGGGGGCGCGGGTGATCATGTTGCCGGGGCGGCTGACGGCGTGGAAGGGGCAGATGGTGATGGTGGAGGCTCTGGCGCGGTTGCAGGCGCTGGAGGGCGGGAACTGGGTGTGTGTGATGGTGGGGCCGGTGGATGAGCGGGACAAATTTCCGCGTCAGTTGCTGGAGCGGGCGCGGGTATTGGGGGTTTCGGAGCGGTTGCGGTTTGCTGGGTTGTGCCAGGACATGCCGGCGGCGATGGCTTTGGCGGATGTGGTGGCGGTGCCATCGTTGAAGCCGGAGCCGTTCGGGCGGGTTGTGGTGGAGGCGCAGGCGATGGGCAAGCCTGTGGTTGTGGCGGCGCATGGGGCGATGGTGGAGACGGTGGAGGCGGATGTGACGGGGTTGCTGGTGCCGCCTGGGGATGTGGGGGCGTTGGCGGAGGCGTTGTGGCGGGTTCTGGCGGCGCCGGGGGAGGCTCTGGACGTGTTGGCGGGGGCGGCGCGGGCGCATGTGGAGGCGCTGTATGCGACGCCGATCATGCAGGGGGCGACGCTTGGGGTGTATGATGAGCTTCTGGGGACGGGGATGCGGGATGTGTTCGAGGGGCGGGTTGTGGATGTTCTGGAAAAGGGGCTGGTGTGATGTCGGTTGTTCTTGAGGCTTTGGTGCCGGGCCATGCGGAGGAGATGTTCGGGGGGCTGCGGGATGAGCGGGCTTATGCGTTCATTCCGGATGAGCCGCCTGTGGATGTGGCGGCGTTGCGGGCGCGGTATGAGCATCTGGCGACAGGTGGGGCGGGGGATGGTTCGGAGCTTTGGTTCAACTGGGTGATCCGGGATGGGGAGGGACGGGCCTGCGGGTATGTGCAGGCGACGTGCCGGGAGGAGGAAGCAATTGTGGGGTATCACGTTTTTCCGGCGTTCTGGGGGCAGGGGGTTGGGACGGGGGCAGTGCGGCTGATGCTGGAGCGTGTGTTCGTGCGGCCGGAGGTCATGGTGGCGCGAGGGACGGTTGACCCGCGGAATGTGGTGTCGATCGCGCTGTTGCGGAAAGTTGGGTTCCGTCTGGAGCGGCGCGACGAGGACGGGAACTTCGTGTTCGATCTTTCGCGCGTGCGGTGGGAGGCGGGGGCGGTGATCGGGCCTCGGGTAAAAATGCAGCCGACGGTAAAGGAGCGGGCGCAGGCGGAGCTGGAGGCGCGGCGGGCGCGGGAGGGGGCGGCGCTGCGGGCGAATCTGCGGCGACGGAAGGCGCAGGTTCGGGGGCGGGAGTGAGGGTTTATACGCTCGTTCGGTTTGTTGATGGTGTGACGGATGTGTTTTGAAGCGGCTGTTGTGTGTATGTGTGTGTACCGGGATGGAGCGCCCGGCGTGGTGCCGGGCGCTGCGCTGTAATCAGGCGTGGTTGGGTTTGGTCCATTCGTTGCCCTTCATGAAATCATCGAGGGGCGTGTGGACGATGTGGTTGGTGTAGTTGCTCATGACCTTTGTGGCGACGCCGAGGACGACTTCGAGGACGTTGCGGCGGGTGTAGCCGGCCTTGATGAAAGCATCGACATCCGCATCGGAGACCTGGCCGCGATTGCGGACCACGAGCGTGGTGAAATGGTGCAGGGCTTCGAGTTTCGCGTCCGGGAGGGAGTTGCCTGCACGGAGGGCGTCGATGACGCCGGCTTCGATTTTCTGCATCTTGGCGAGGGTGGTGTGCCCGGCCATGCAGTAGCGGCACTCATTCTCGTAGTTCGCGGTGAGGTAGACGACCTGCTGTTCGTGGGTGGTCAGCGTGGTTTTGGAGAACAGTTCCCAAAGGGCGGTGTAGCCTGCCAGCAGTTCCGGCGATTCCGCCATGAAGGATTGCAGGTTGGGAACGAAGCCGAACGCGCCCTTGACGCCTTCAAAGATCGGGCGGGCGGCCTCGGGAGCGGTTTCGGTGGTGTAGGATGTAAATTCGGTCATGGGTTCAATCCCTTGTCTGGTCATGGACGACGACGAGGAACGTGATGGATTGAGGAGGATCGGCGTAGGGGGGTAATGTGACTAACGTTTATGCCATGTGGGAATAGGTGGTGTTTGTGAGGGGCATGGGCAGGCAGAAGAACAATTTCCATATGCCCGGGGTGTGAGGTTTTTCGACATAGGAGTCGAGGTTGAAGTTTGCGGTGATAACAAGTAAAGGCGGGTGGTTTTTACCGTAGAAAAGGAATGGATGTGCCGGGTTTTTCGGGAAAGGAGGACAGGAGGAACATTCAGGCGGTTTTTGTTTTCTTTCTGATTTTTTACCTGCCGCTGGCTTTGGCGAATGTTTATTACATGGACGATAACGCGCGGGCGCTTTACGGGTATACATGGAGCCGGAGCGGGCGGGTTTTCTCGACAGTCCTGATGAATCTGCTTGATCTGAACAGCCGCAACATTGTCGATATCGCGCCGTTTGGGCAGATGATCGGGCTTGGGGCTTTGACATGCAGTGCCGTGTTGCTGGCGAAGCGGATAACGGGGGAGCGGGCGCCGGATTTGGTGTCGCTTTGTCTGTATGGCGCGCCGATCGTGGTTCAGCCGTTTTTTCTGGAAAATCTTTCCTACAAGTTCGATGCGTTGCCGATGTGCCTGGCGCAGGCGCTGGCTGTGGTGGGCGTGATTGTTTGCGAGAAGGGACGTTTTCGGGAAGGGTGTGGGTGGGGTGCGGTTTCGACCTTTGCCGTGATGGCGTTTTATCAGCCTGGGCTGAATACGTTTCTGGCTGCATCGGTTCTGTTGTTCGTCTGCGATGTGCGGGGAGGGGCTTACCGGCAGGCGTGGGATGGGCTGGCGCGGCGGATGGCGAGTTTGATCGTGGCTTATGCGGCCTACAAAATCCTGATCGTACGCTGGTTTGTGCGTGGGGATTATGAGGCGGTTCATAGTGTCGTCATGGGGGTGCATGACGATATTTCGGCCCTGCTGATGTCTCACGCGGTGGAAGCGGCGCGTCTGGTGGGGGTGTTGTTTCATGGAGGTGCGGGAATTGTGCTGGGGGCTGCGTATGCGCTGGGGACGGGATATGCGGTGTGGGTAGCGTTCGGGGCAATGCGGAGGCCGGGGCTGGCTGCGCGGTGTGCGGGTGTTTTTGTGGCGCTTTCTCCTGCTTTTCTTCTGGTTCTGCTGCCGGGAATTGTTCTCGTTCTGAAAAGCCCTGTTTTCGAGCCGCGTGTTTTCATGTCCTTCTCGGTTTGCATGATTTTTTCCAGCCTGATTTTTCTGGATCGACCGCGAGGGAGTGTATGGCGCATGGTGGCGTTGTGGCCGACTGTCTATTGTCTTGTTCTGGCTTATGTTTACGGGAATGTTCTGAAAGAGAATGCCCGATACCAGACGCATCTGATAGAACGGATCGGGGACCGGCTGGATATGGCGGGGTTTGCGGCGGGAGACGATCTGTTTCTGTACGGGTGGGAGAGGCGATCTCCGATTATTGACAACACGATAAAGGTTTTTCCTGTTCTGGGCCGGCTTTTGCCGCGGCAGGGTATTCGGGATGATGATATTTTCGGGTATGTCGGGTTTCGGGACAATGGAGTGAACAGCCGTGAGCATCGGCACGATGAATGGGAGCGTGCCCGTGGGGTCATGCGCCGTTCGTTCCTTGTGGATCGGACGGCACGGTTTTCAGTCTATCGCAGCGGGCATGTTTTTTGTGTGCAACTGCTGAATGCTGCGGTGTAGAGGGGGCTGTGTTTTTCGGCGGGCTGCTAACGGGGAAGGATGTTGAAGGCGACGGGGCCGCCATTGGTGGCAAGGCGGGTTCCGGTGTCGATGAGTTTTGAACTTTCCCGCCGGTAGATGGCGATGTCGTGTTCCACGTTGCGCTGGACGAGGATCATGTCTCCGTGGTGGGCGATGACGACGCCCTGGCCTGCGGTTCCTGATGGGTGTTCGTCGGTTTTTGTGAGGTGGCCGCGTTCGTTGTGGAATAGGGTGAGGGTTCCGTGTGGGGTATGGCCGGGCTGGGTGTGGGGGAGGAAGGAGCCGTCCATCGTCTGCACTGCGATCCACTGGCCGTCTTCCGACATGCCGACGCCTTCGGGGAGGGTTTTGGTGGTGGCGAAATCGACGGCCTTGTAAGGGGTTTTCGAGAGATCGTAGAGGGTGATGGTGTCGGCGTCTCCGGTGCTGTCGGACAGTTTGAAGTCCGGCAGCCCGGCCATGCCGACATTGCCTGTGACGGCCCAGTGGCCGTCCGCCGAGATGTTCAGGGCGTAGGGGGCGAGGCCGCTTGCGAGGCGTTGGCCGGTATCGGTGACGTGGTCGTTCGTGATGGCGAGGACGGCGATGCCGCCGTCGTCCCGGCGGGAGACGAGGGCGTGTTTGCCGTCCGGCGTGAAGACGGCGCTGGCGAGGCGGCGGGGGGCGAGGCGGAGGGTTTGCCGGAGAGTGACGGTGTGGCCGTCTATTTTCAGGACATGGACCTGGCCGTCCACGCCGCAGGCGAGGGCGAGGGTTCCGGCGGGGTTGATGGCGATGCCCTGTATGGTGGTGCCGATCGGCAGGCGTGTGATGGCGTGTGGGGGTGTGAGATCGACGATCTGGAGGAAGCTGTCCGTGATGGTGTGGCCCGTGGCGTCCAGCCGGGAGGGGGCGCCGAGGAGGGCGAGGGTTCCGTCCGGGGTGATGGCGACGGACTGGGGTGGGCCTGCGATGGTCTGTTCGATGTCTTTGTCGATGGTGGTGATGATTTTCGGCGGGAATCGGGAGGTGTCGATCACGATGACGCTGTCTGGCGCGGGGGGCGTGCGGTTCAGGCCGAGGCCGTCCGTGCGCTGGTATTTGCCGTCCTGTGTGGAGATGACCAGTTCCGTGGGGTGGTGGGGGCTGGCGGCGGCGGCGGTGGTGATGAGGAGGGCGGAGAGGGCGAGCGCGCGGGTGTGGTGAGGCATGGGACCGTTTCGGGTGTTCGAGCGGTGTTTTGGGGAGTGTGCGCTTTGGGCGTGGGGATGGCGAATGACGTTTTCGGGGGTGGGCTTGCGTGGGGCTTTGGGGTGGCGCAGCGTGGTGTGCGTGTCGAATGATGTGACGGGAGCGGCGTGTGGTTCTGGATCGGGTTGTGGCAGCCATTGCGCCGGTATTTCTGATTTTGCTGCTGGGGTTCGTGGCGGGGAAGCGGAAGCGGTTCACGATGGAGCAGGCGCGGGGGTTCAGCCTGCTGACGCTGCATTATACCCTGCCTGTGGCGCTGTTTTTGGGGATGGCGCAGTTCCGGCGGGACCTGCTGATGCAGCAGGGGGCGCTGATTCTGGTGATGATCGTGGGTTATGCGGTGCTGTTTCCGGTGGCGTTCTGGGTGTTGCGGGCGTTCGGGATGGAGAAGCTGAAGGCGGTCCTGCTGGGCTATACGGTGGCTTCGACGGCGACGCCGATTTATGGGCTGACGGTTCTGGTGCCGATTTTCGGGATGGAGGCCGGGACGGGGGTTGTGGGGATGGCGGCGCTGGTGACGAATCTGGCGCAGGTTTCGGTGGCGATCGCGATGCTGGCGGCGGCGTCCGGCGAAGGGGACGGGGTTTCGGCGGGGATGATCTTCCGGCGGACGGTGAGCAATCCGCTGGTGTTGGGGCCGGTGTTGGGGGCTTTGGTTTCGGCGTCCGGTTATGCTGTGCCGGGGGTGGTGATTTCGACGTTGAAGCCGTTTGCGGTGGCGGCTTCGGGGGTGGCGATTTTCGCCTGTGGGCTGGCCCTGGCGTTCTATCCGGTGCGGTTGTTGTCACGCGTGGTGGTTCTGGGGTCGCTTGCGTGTCTGGTGGTGCAGCCGGTAGTGTTTTTCGGGTGCATCAAGCTGTTGGGGGTGGGGAGTGCGATGGCGAAGGCGACGTTCGTGTCCAGCGTGATGCCGACATCGACGCCGACCGTTTTGTTCGCGCATCAGTATCGGACTTGTGAGGCGGAGACGGCGAGCATCATGCTGGTGACGACGCTGGCGATGGTGGTGACGATACCGGTGTGTCTGGTGGTGTGCGGGTGGTTGTGAGGCGGCGGGCGATGAATGCCTGGACCCGTTCGGCTTCTGGCTGCGTGGCGGGGTTATAGATCGTCATGATCAGGTCCGGGCGGCCTTCGACGGCGAAGTTGGAAAATTCGAGTTCGATGAGACCGAGTTCCGGGTGATGGAGGCGTTTGGTGCCCTCGGTTTTTGCCATGATTTCGTGATCCTGCCAGAGTTTTGCGAATTCCGGGCTTTCCGCGGAAAGTTCTGCCACGAGGCGGGTGATTTCCCGGGATGCGCCTGCCCGTGTGGCATCGGCGCGGAAGGAGGCGACGACGAAGCGGGCGACGGCCAGCCAGTCTTCCTGCGAGCACCGTATTTGGGGTTCGCGGAAGATCAGGCGGAGGATGTTGCGTTTTTCCGGGGGGAGTTGTGCGTAATCGGTGAGGATTACGGTGGCGGCTGCGTTCCAGGCGGCGACATCCCATGTGGCGGTGCGGATTGTGGCGGCTGTGTGGGGGATGGCATCGAGCGCCCGCTGGAGGCGGGGGGTGATGCCGTGATGTTCCGTGTAGCGGGTTTCCGGGGGGTGACCGAAGGTGAGGATGAAGAGATATTCTCGTTCGGCTTCGGTGAGCATGAGGCCTTTGGCGAGGCGGTTCAGGACGTCCGGGGAGGGAGCGCCGCCGCGACCCTGTTCGAGCCATGTGTACCAGGTGGGGGAGATGTTGGCGCGTTGGGCGATCTCCTCCCGGCGGAGGCCGGGGGTGCGGCGGCGTTCCGGGTTCAGGCCGAGGGCGACGGGATCGAGGCGTGTGCGGCGGTCGCGCAGGAAGGCACCGAGGGCATTGCTGTCATCAAGCATGGGTTGGCCTGTTAGGAATTATACCATGATAAAGTCACTACTTTAACAGGATCGATTTTAGCGCGAGGTGTGGTGCAGGACAATGGAATGGAGATTTCCTATGCGTGTATTCGTGACGGGTGCGACGGGTTTTGTCGGGATGCCGGTGGTCAGGGAGTTGATCGCGGGCGGGCATGAGGTTGTGGGGTTGGCGCGATCCGATGAGGGGGTGGCGGTGCTGGAGGCGATCGGGGCAGGGGTTCGGCGGGGGTCGCTGGACGATCTGGACGGGCTGCGGGCGGGGGCGCGGGAGGCGGATGCGGTGATTCATCTGGCGTTCGTGCATGACTGGGCCAATTTCGTGGCGTCGTGCGAGACGGACCGGGTTGCCATCGAGGCGATGGGGGAGGTGTTGGCCGGGACGGGCAAGGTGTTCGTTGCGACGGGTGGTCTGGCCGGGTTGGCGGGGCCGGGGGAACTGGCGACGGAAGAGGACGTGATTCCGGCGGATTTCCCGTTTCCCCGGGTTTCGGAGCAGACGGCGCTGAGGCTGGCCGGGCGCGGAGTTCGGGTTTCCGTGGTGAGATTGTCGCAGATTCATGACACGCACAAACAGGGGCTGGTGACGCCGATCATTTCAGTTTTCCGACAGAAGGGGGCGTGTGCCTATATCGGGGAGGGGGCGAACGTCTATTCGGCGGCGCATGTTTCGGATGTGGCGCGGTTGTATCGGCTGGCGGTGGAGAAGGGGGCCGAGCGCGCGGTGTATCATGGGGTAGCGGAGGAGGGGGTTTCGATGCGGGCGATTTCGGAGGCATTGGGGCAGAGTTTGCGGTTGCCGGTGAAGTCTGTTGCGCCGGAGGAGGTTGAGGCGTTTTTCGGGCCTTTCGCGCGGTTTGCGGGGTTGGACATGCTGGCTTCGAGTGCGCGGACGCGGGAGATTCTGGGGTGGGAGCCGGTGGGGCCGGGGTTGATTGCGGATCTGGAGGGGCTGGAGGTTTCGTAGGTGGGTGATGCAGATCCAGTGAACGTGTGTTTGCCGGAGATGTGAAAGCCTGTTTGGAAAGTCACGTGTGAGCGTTTCTGCGGGTGAGATTGGCCCCCATGGCGACGAGGATCATGGCTTGTGAGACGTCAATGCGGTGCTTGTAATCGCGCACGAGGCGTCGCCAGCGGGTCATCCAGCCGAACGTCCGTTCGACGACCCAGCGTCGTGGCAGAACCTCGAAGCCTTTGGCCCCGTCACGGCGGCGGATGATCTCGACGACGAACTTTGATAAGCCGCCTTGTCCATCAGTTGGAGGCGGTCATAGGCGCCATCGGCAAACAGGTGCTTCACCCAGGGCCAGCGTTTACGGATCGCATCCAGGATCATCTGTGCGCCTGCGCTGTCGGAGATGTCGGCCGGGGTCAGGTTGACCATCAGCAGGCGCCCGTCCGTATCGACGGCTATATGCCGCTTGCGCCTGACCACTTTCTTGCCGGCGTTATAACCCCTTGTTTTTGCATAAGGCGCCTTGACGCTTTGGCCGTCGATCACCCCGGCCGTCGGACTGGCTTCACGACCCACCTGCTCCCGATCGAGCATCAATTCAACGTCGTAGATCGTTTGAAACAGGAAATGCCGCGCCAGTTCCCGGAACCAGCCATAGACCGTTCGCCAATGCCCGAAATGGATCGGCAGCATCCGCCAGCCACTGAACCGCCCCGGGATTGGCGGAGACCTATTCACCTGAGAAGAAGGTCTGATGAGCAATTCTGCGAAGAAGTTTTCCCCTGAGGTCCGGGCCCGTGCGGTGCGGCTGGTTCTGGAGCATGAGGGCGAGCACCCGTCACGCTGGATGGCGATGGTGTCGATTGCCGGCAAGATTGGCTGTTCGGTGCATACGCTGAACGAATGGGTCAAGAAGTCCGAGGTCGAGACCGGCAAGCGAGCCGGTGTTCCCACCGAGACTGCGGATCGGCTCAAGGCGCTGGAGCGTGAAGTGCGCGAGTTGCGCCATGC
>Ga0157365_10000077_pt1 | contig 47553 bp, 35 predicted proteins | sample AttsexASBM3_FD_111478 | JGI IMG/M metagenome (GOLD analysis project Ga0157365, IMG submission 111478) | Fungus gardens microbial communities from leaf cutter ant in Ribeirão Preto, State of São Paulo, Brazil - Atta sexdens ASBM3 | ecosystem: Host-associated > Fungi > Mycelium > Unclassified ...
AGCCGCCGCGCCCACCGAGACGATGGAGTGTTTAAACAGCCGCCCGCCGATAAGGATCACCTCAATACGCGGATGCTCCACCAGCAGCAGCGCGATGCCGGGGCTGTGGGTGATGACGGTAATCGCGAGATCCGGCGGCAGGCATTTCACCAGTTCGCTGGTTGTCGTGCCGCCGTCGAGCATCACAATCTGTCCCGGCTCAATCAGGGCCGCGGCGCGCCGGGCCACCGCCCGTTTGGAGTCGAGCGACAGCTGGCTGCGGCCCGCGAAATCCACCACCGCCGCCGAGGCCGGTAACGCGCCGCCATGCACGCGTTGCAGACGGCCTTCGGCGGAGAGCTCGCGCAGATCGCGCCGTATCGTATCTTCCGAGACGTTAAACCACTCGCTGAGCGCCCGGGACTGCACCTGCCCTTCTGCCGCCAGCTTTTCCAGGATGAGTTTTTTACGTTGTGACGTCAGCATGCGGGTTTCCTGTTGCACGATATTTCTTGACCATGCACGAATATGCACGTTATGTTGCCAATTCTACCTGTGGAGACGCCATCATGCCATCTGTTCGTGAAAAAGTACGCATTGTCGGGACGCAAACCCTGTCTGACGACTGGTATGTGCTGAAGAAATATACCTTCGATTACCAGCGCCGTGACGGTCAGTGGCAGCGCCAGAGCCGCGAAGCCTACGATCGCGGCAACGGCGCGACCATCCTGCTGTATAACCGCGCCGAGCGCTGCGTTGTGCTCACCCGCCAGTTTCGCCTGCCGGTTTTCCTTAACGGTTACGACGGGCTGCTGACCGAAACCGCGGCGGGCCTGCTCGATGACGCCGAGCCTGAAGCGCGCATCCGGGCGGAAGCCGAAGAAGAGACCGGCTATCTGGTGGAAAACGTGGAGAAAGTGTTTGAAGCCTATATGAGCCCCGGCTCGGTCACGGAAAAACTCTATTTCTTTGTCGGTGAATACCATCCGGCGCGCCGACGCGGCGCGGGCGGCGGGGTCGCGGAAGAAGGCGAGGATATCGAGGTCGTAAAAATGCCCATCGACGAGGCGCTGCGCGCGGTGCGCGACGGCGAGATAGTCGATGCTAAAACCATCATGCTGCTGCAATACGCGGCGCTGAACGCACTGATTTAAGGATACGACGATGAGTAAACTGATTCTGGTGGCAGGCCCGTGGCGCAGCGGCACCAACGGCGATGAAACGCTGATGCGGCAGAACCTGGCGCGCCTTGAGCAGGCGGCGCTGGCGCTGTTTGAGCGCGGCCATGTGCCGGTTATCGGCGAATGGCTCGCGCTGCCGCTCGCCGGAGCGGCTGGCAGCGAGAAGCCCGGCGATGCGATAAGCGAGCGGTTTTTGTACCCGGTCGCGCACCGTCTGGTGGCGAAATGCGACGCGGTGTTGCGCCTGCCTGGCGCCTCCGGCGGCGCGGATCGTGATGTGGAAATTGCCCGCGAACATGGGCTGACGATTTACTTTTCGCTGGAGGACGTGCCGCAGGCGTAATGCCTGAAGTTGCACGTTTGGCGCCGCAACCGGCAGGTTCGGGCGGCGGCGCCGGTATTAAATAATCCTGTCGCCCCACTCCACCGCGTCGAGAAACAGCTGCTGCACCTGCGCTTCGCTCATATTGAGCTGTTTCATCCCCTGCGTGACGCCCTGCCAGTGGTTCTGCTCGTAGCCTTCGTAGAGATCCAGCAGCGCGCCGAGCGTACCGCTGCGGTTCAGCAGCGCCTCGCGCACGATGACCGGGACGGTTATCTGCTCCAGCAGTACCGCCATCGGCACGCTCAGAATAATATCCAGCCGCGAGAACAGCCCGGCGATAAAGGCGTCGTTTTCATCGACGCTCGCGCCCGTTTGCGCCACCGCCATTTCGCAAAAGCGCCCGCAGGCGAGGCTGTAGTTAAATAGCTCGGTGACCGCAGGCTCGCTGCTGTGGGTGACGGCCAGAATAGCGATAAACCGCCGCAACTCGCTGAGCCCTAAGAAATAAAGAATATTACGGAAGGGCAAAACATCCGCATTAGCGTGGTGGTTGATTTTATATTTGATGTTATTGACGTAGCGCATCAGCTTGTAGGTAATCGCCACATCGCGGCTGATGAGCTCTTCAATTTTGCGCATATCCGGATTTGCCGACACCACTTCATTGAGCAATTGCAGAATAAACATCTGCTGCTCCGGCAATTTACGGGTCTTGATCATTTCCGGTTCGCCATAAAAATAGCCCTGAAAACGCTGAAAGCCCATCTCTTTGTAGAGGGTAAACTGCTCGCGGGTTTCGATTTTTTCAGCCAGTAATTTGCGGTTGCTAATATTATTGTCACGAATAAAGCGTGAAATTTGCTCCGGTGTTAATGCCTGAATATCGAATTTAATAATGGTGACATACGGCAGGAAATTCGACCACGCTTCGCTCAGTCGAAAGTTATCGAGGGCGAAACGAAAGCCTTTGTAATACATCTCCCGCACCATTTTTAACAGCTCGGGTTCCGGGGCCGCGTTCTGATGGATCTCAATCACCACTTTTTCCGCCGGCAGCGTTTGCGCCAGGCCGTTGACGATCATCTCATGCGGAAAATTGATATAGGACGTGTGCGGTCCCACCAGACGTTGCAACGGCGTGACAAGGAATTGCTCCGCCAGCAGATGGTTGGTGGCGTATTCTTCCGTTACCAGCGGAAACGTATTGGTCAATCCATTGCGATAAAGCAGCTCATACGCGACGGTATTAAGCGCAGCGTCAAAGATTGGCTGCCTGGCGATAAAGGAATACATATTCACCTCCAGTCTGGTATTTACGTAGCATCCCTGGCGAAAACGCAGTTTACGCTGAAGCTCGCGGCCCGCAGACATTTTTAACGCGGATTTTATGAAAAAATATGATGATGGTTAAGTTTTATCTTATTCATCGACTCTGGTCGGCGCAGTCTTGCGCACGTATCGCTGTTTTTTTATTCGATCCGCCGAAATAATAGGTTATTTTCGCTACGCTTTTTTTTAGCGGTAATAAACTTTTATTTTGTTGTCATAAAAAAGTCGGTTTGCGTACCCGCTAAATTTCAGGGGGAAAATAGGTTGCGCCGCTCTCAGTTGCAGGCGACAGGCGCGTATGCAACGGCCGGGTCAGCGACACAACCCCTCGCGCCGCCGCCCGACCATATCCTTCTCAGTCGCAAGCACGTCGCGCGCGGTCATTCCGGGCGCCTAAAAACGCAGGTGCTTAACCGCGTTCGGCAAAAGAAGCCTGTCGATACCTCACCCCAAAACATAAACGGTGCTTATCATCAAAAGAAAGCGTTATGGGAAAACCAAAGACGATAAGCAATATATTCGCGCAGAAAACCACGCCCTCACGAATTAAAAAAGACGCTTTTCTTATCCACGTTATAACAAAGACTTACTCAGGCTGACTATCACCAGACTCATCATTTCCTGATAAATTACTTTTTGTTTCTGTTATAGCCACTCGCATTTACTTACCCAGAATTTTTAAAACTTTACAAAGCTGATAAACCTTTAAACTTTAATTTCTCTTATAGGAATTTCCTGAGGCATAAATATCGCCGAATAATGCTACTTATTAATTTCGCCGTAACGAGCTCACGGAGAACGCCCGTCACGGGCCGTCGATATTCGCTCGTTGGATCCCTCATGGAGACCGTATTTTGACCACCCTAAAACCTCTTCTGGCCAAAAACCGTAGCTGGGCGCAGCAGCGTCTTCAACGGGACCCGGATTACTTTGACAAACACCGCGATCAGCAGCAGCCGCACTCGCTGTGGATTGGCTGTTCCGACAGCCGCGTACCGGCGGAAGTGCTCACCGGCGCTCACCCAGGCGAGCTGTTCGTGCACCGCAACATCGCCAATATGGTCGATCCGGACGACGATAATTTTATGAGCGTGCTGCAATACGCGCTGCACTACCTGAAAGTGAAACGCATCGTGGTCTGCGGCCATTACGGCTGCGGCGGCGTGCAGGCGGCGCTGACCCTGCCGCAGATGTCGCTCGCTCAGGAGTCGTCGTCGCTGGCGCGGCGTATCAGCCACCTGCGCGAGGCGCTTTCGCCGCATATCGCCGGGCGCGACGCGTCGCCGCCCGATACGCAAACCCTGAATCATCTGGTGGAAGCCAACGTCATCGCGCAGTTCAACCGTCTGGTGCAGACCCGCACGGTGCGCAACATCTGGCGCAGCGGTCAGGAGCTGAACGTGTACGGTTGCGTCTATGACCTGGCCTCCGGCCATCTGGACATGCTGACGGAACAAACGGGGGAGGAAGCATAATGAACATGAATACGCTGCGCCAGGACAGCCTGGCGGGGGTGGTTGTCTTTCTCGTGGCGCTGCCGCTCTGCCTTGGCATCGCCCAGGCAAGCGGCCTGCCGCCGTTTGTCGGCCTGCTGACCGGCATTATCGGCGGCCTGGTGGTCACGGCATTAAGCCCGTCGCGCTTTGCGGTCAGCGGCCCCGCCGCGGGCCTGGTGACGATTGTCGTCGCCTCGATTGAAAGCCTCGGCTCGTTTTCGGCGTTTCTGCTGGCGCTGGTGCTGGCGGGCGTGCTGCAAATCGCGCTCGGGCTTATCCGCGCCGGGCGGTTTATCGCGCTGGTGCCAGGCAGCGTCATTAAAGGGATGCTGGCGGCGATCGGCCTGCTGTTAATTATGCAGCAGATCCCGGTGGCGCTGGGCGCGGCGGATGAAAACAGCCTGCTTGCGGTGTTTCGCGACGGTTTCACGTTCTCGCCGGTTTCCATCGCGGTCGCGGCAGCCGGACTGCTGTTAATGGCGCTCTGGAGCTCCCCCGCCATCCGGCGCGTGAAAAGCCTCGCCTGGATCCCAGGCCCCCTGGTGGCGGTGCTGGCAGGCTGCGTCACGACGCTTGCCCTCAGCCACAGCGCGCCCGCGCTGCTTGAGCGCCTGCCGCTTATCACGCTGCCGGAGTTCGCAAACCTGGGCGCGCTGGTCTCCGAACTGGAAGCTCCCGCCTGGCAGGCGCTGACCAATCCGTCGGTGTATGTGGTGGCGGTGACGCTCGCGCTGGTGGCGAGCCTGGAAACGCTCTTAAGCCAGGAGGCGCTGAAAAAGCTGCGCCCGCAAAATCCGCCGCCGTCGCCCAACCGCGAAATGCTGGCGCAGGGCGCGGGTAATCTGCTGGCCGGTTTTGTGGGCGCGATGCCGATCACGGCGGTGATCGTGCGCAGCTCCGTGAACGTCAGCACCGGCGCGCAGACCAAACTGTCGATTTTCATTCACGGCGCGCTGCTGCTTATTTGCGTGCTGTGGTTTCGCGACGTCTTAATGACCATCCCGCTGGCGAGCCTCGCGGCGGTGCTGCTCTATACCGGCTACAAGCTCGCCACGCCGCGTCTTTTTGTCGGGCAGTTCCGCGCGGGCGCGCAGCAGTATGTGCCGTTCCTCGCGACCATCATCGGCATCATCGCCTTCGGGATGCTCGCAGGCATCGGCATCGGTCTTGTCGCCCAGATAGCGCTCAGCCTCTGGCACAGCCATCGTAACGCCATGCAGCTGGCGCGCTATGACGACCACTACGTGCTGCGCATTCATCAGAACCTGACGTTTATGCATAACCCGCGCCTGCAAGCGCTGCTGGATAAAATTCCGGAAAAGAGCGTGGTGATTGTCGAGCATGACAACGCCGACTATTTCGACCCGGATGTCAAAGCCGTACTGAGCGACTTCGCGCAGAACGCGCCGCAGCGCGGTATTCGCCTCACCCAGTGGCCGGTTACCTGACCCCGCCGGGGGCCTTTTCGCCGGCCCCCGCCGTTCCCCTTCGACAATCTCTGCGCCCTTCAGCTACGTTTATAAGACCCTCCGGGATGAAGTGGATGCCGCGACGCTGTAGTATCCGGCTGCTTTTAATGACAATAAGGACGCACCATGAACTCGAAAGAGATGTCCAGGGGCTTTTTTATCCTGATCCTGTTTATCGTTTCGATCCTCTTTTTCAATCTTGTAAAACCGTATCTTTCCGCCGTGCTGTGGGCGGTGATCCTGGCCGTCATCTTCTACCCGATAAAGCGCAGGCTCTGTCACATGATGAACGGGCGCAACAACATCGCCTCGCTCTTAACCGTGGTGCTTATCTGCCTGCTGGTCTTCGTGCCGCTGTCGGTGGTGGCCTCGTCGCTGGTGAGCGAATTCAACGCCGTTTACAGCGATGTGCAGGCCAATAACACCTCGCTCCCGACGTTGCTGGCCGATGTGGTGCGTATCCTGCCGGACTGGGCGCAACGGATGCTGGCGGAAAACCAGCTCGACAACGCGACCGCCATCCAGGAGAAGATCTCCGGCGTGGCGCTTAAGGGCAGCCAGTATGTGGCGGGCAGTCTTTTTCTCATCAGCCGCAACACGTTCAGCGTGGTGATAGGCTTCGGCATCATGCTCTACCTGCTGTTTTTCCTGCTGAAGGATGGCTCGCGCCTAGTGTCGATAGTGCTGAGCGCGGTGCCGCTCTCCGATAAAGTGAAACAGCGGCTGTTTCGCCGCTTCGCCGCCGTGGCGCGCGCCACGGTGAAAGGCACGGTCGTGGTGGCCATCGTGCAGGGCATTCTGGGCGGCGTGGCGTTTTACTTCGCGGGTATTGGCGCGAGCATCCTCTGGGGCTCGCTGATGGCGTTTCTGTCGCTGGTGCCTGCGGTCGGCGCCGCGCTTATCTGGGTACCGGCGGTGATTTATCTCTTCACGACCGGCGCGATTATCAAAGCCGTGCTGCTGACCGCGTTTTTCGTGGTGGTCGTGGGCCTTGCCGATAATCTGCTGCGCCCGCTGCTGGTGGGGAAAGATATCCGTATGCCCGACTGGCTGATTTTACTCTCGACCCTCGGCGGGCTGGAAGTGTACGGCATTAACGGCTTCGTGGTGGGGCCGCTTATCGCCGCGCTCTTCGTCACCTGCTGGAATACGTTCTCCGCAGGCCCGGGCCGTCCCTCTCAGGCACTGGAGAAAAAAGAAGACACCCCTTCCTGATAACTTTGAAAAAAGTGCGGTTAACGCCCCGACCGGGGCGTTAACAACCCCATTCAAAGCCGTCCAATGTTACACTCGAAAGGCAATTTTGTGCGACTTTTACGCTTCATAAGCTTTTTATGACGCGTTTTTGTACCCCCTGATGCGGGGGAGAGTTCTTTTCGGGAGAGTTATTTTATGACGGAAACCAAGACCGGCAGCTCAAAGGGGCTTGCCATCTGGTCTGTATTACTGGGGCTGGTACTGCTCGCAATCGGCCTCTTTTTTGTTATCGGGGGCGGCAAGCTGGTCTCCCTCGGCGGTAGCGTCTATTTTCTTATCGCAGGCGTTGTTACCCTGCTTTCCGCTATCCAGTTCCTGCGCCGCAAATCCTCGGCGGTGACGCTGTTTATCCTGGTCTTCGTCGGCACGCTTCTCTGGGCGTTGTATGACACCGGGCTGGAATTCTGGGGCCTGGTTTCACGCCTGATGGTGCCTGCGGGCATGATGCTGCTGGCGTTCCTCACCTGGCCTGCCCTGCGTCGTCGCGAAGGCAAAGCGCCGCTCGCGAAACTCTCTTATGCGCTGAGCGCCGTCATTGCCGTCGGTATGGTGGCGACCCTGGTACAAATGTTCCAGCCACATCCGCCGGTCGCCTTTAAAGGCGAGCCGCTGCCGCTGGTGCCGGTCGATAAAGAGCACGCGCAGAAAGACTGGACGCATTACGGCAATACGCCGGGCGGCAGCCGTTTTGTCGCGCTCGATCAGATTAACCGCGATAACGTTAAAGATTTAAAAGTCGCCTGGACGTTCCACACCGGCGATATTCCTGACAGCCCGACCGGCAACGGCGCGGAAGATCAGCAAACGCCGCTGCAAATCGGCAATACGCTCTACCTCTGCACCCCGCACAACAATGTGATTGCGGTAGAAGCAGACAGCGGCAAGCAGATCTGGAAGCGTGAAATCAACGCCAAAGCGGAAGTGTGGAACCGCTGCCGCGGCCTCGCGTATTTCGACGCCAGCAAACCGATTGCTCAGCCGACCGTGCCGGGCGCAACACCGGTGCCCGCGCCTGCGCTACCGGCGGGCGCCGCCTGCCAGCGTCGCATTCTGATGAATACCATCGACGCGCGTCTGATTGCGCTGAACGCCGATAACGGCGAATTCTGCGAAGGCTTCGGCAGCCACGGCGTGGTTGATCTTAAAGCGGGCCTCGGCGACGCGCAGGACCCGAAATACCAGTTGACCTCCGCGCCGACCATTGCCGGCACGACCGTGGTCGTGGGCGGCCGCGTGGCGGATAACGTCCAGACGGATATGCCGGGCGGCGTGCTGCGCGGCTTTGATGTGATCACCGGCGAAATGCGCTGGGCGTTCGATCCGGGCAATGACGACCCGAATGCGCGCCTGCAACCGGGCCAGCATTACGCGCGCAGCACCCCGAACTCATGGGCGCCGATGTCTTACGATCCGGCGATGAATACCGTATTTATCCCGATGGGCAGCTCCTCCGTGGATCTGTGGGGCGCGAACCGCACGCCGCTGGACTACAAATATGGCGCGTCGATTCTGGCGCTCGACGCCACCACCGGTAAAGAGAAGTGGGTATATCAGACCGTACATAACGATCTGTGGGACTTCGATATTCCGATGCAGCCAGGCCTGGTGGATTTCCCGCAAAAAGACGGTAAAACCACGCCAGCCGTCGTGTTCGGCACCAAAGCGGGTCAGATTTTCGTGCTGGATCGCCTGACCGGCAAACCGCTGACGGAAGTTAAAGAGCTGCCGATGAAGCCGGGTAACATTCCTGGCGAGCAGTACCCTAAAACGCAGCCGCACTCGGTCGGTATGCCACAGATTGGCGCGCAGACCCTGACGGAATCGGACATGTGGGGCGCGACGCCGTTTGATCAGCTCGCCTGCCGCATTGCGTTTAAAGGCATGCGCTACGACGGCCTGTTTACCGTTCCCGGCACCGATAAATCCCTGAGCTTCCCCGGATCGCTCGGCGGCATGAACTGGGGCAGCCTTTCTACTGACCCGAATAATCATTACATCTTCGTCAACGACATGCGTCTTGGCCTGTGGGTGCAGATGATCCCGGCGAATACCGACGCCATCGACCGCGGCAGCAACGGCGGCGAGGCGATCAACACCGGGATGGGCGCGGTGCCGCTGAAAGGCACGCCGTATGCGGTGAATAAAAACCGCTTTATGTCGCCGCTCGGCATTCCGTGTCAGGAGCCGCCGTTCGGTACGCTTTCCGCCATCGACCTGAAAACCCAGAAAATTGTCTGGCAGGTGCCGGTTGGCACCGTGCAGGATACCGGCCCGTTCGGTATCAAGATGCGCGCGCCGATGCCGGTCGGCATGCCGACCCTCGGCGGTACGCTGGCGACGCAGGGCGGTCTGGTGTTTATCGCAGGCACCCAGGATTACTACCTGCGCGCCTTTGATTCCTCAACCGGTAAAGAGGTGTGGAAAGCGCGCCTGCCGGTGGGCAGCCAGGGCGGCCCGATGAGCTATGTGTCGCCGAAAACCGGCAAGCAGTACGTGCTTATCTCCGCAGGCGGCGCCCGCCAGTCGCCGGACCGCGGCGACTACGTAATAGCGTACGCGCTGCCGTAAATCCGCACCGTCATCAGGGCCGCCTCGCGCGGCCCTTTTTTATGGGCGCGGGTCAGTCGCGCTGCCAGTAAACCGGCGTGCCGAACGCCTCGATAAAGTAGTCGATCGCCGCGCGCACGTTGAGCGGCGGATGGCGCGCGTTCGGGTAAATCGCCGCGATATGCTGCGCCTCCGTGTTGATAGCCGCCTCATACTCCGGCAACACTTTCACCAGCCTGCCCTGCTTAAGCCACTCCCCCATCAGCCAGTCCGGGAACAGGACAAGCCCCATGCCGTCGAGCGCCGCCGTCAGCAGCGAGCTGGCGTTATTCGAGACGAGCCGCGCGCTTATCGGGTAATGCACCCACGGCTCGCCGGGCCTGCGCGCCAGCCAGCGGTTGGGCCCTGACGAGCCGCTGTAGACCAGACACTGATGCGCGCGGAAATCCTCCGGCGACGCGGGCGCGCCGTAGCGCGCCAGATAACGCGGCGCGGCGGCGAAGTAATAGCGCTGTTCGCAAAACACGCGGGCGTGAAAGCTGGAATCGGTGAGCGTGCCGATGCGCACGATAAGATCGGTGGCGTCGCGGTGCGGGTCGACATAGTCGTCGGTCTGGGTCAGCTCCAGCTGCAGGCGCGGGTAGCGCTCCGCAAGGCCGGTCAGCCACGGCGCGATATGCCGCTGGCCGAAGAACACCGGCGCGTTGATGCGCAGCAGCCCGGAAGGCTCAAGCGCCCTGTCCTGCAACTCGCGCCTGGCCTCGCTGAACTGCTCGGCGATGCCGCGCGCATACTGCGCAAACAGCCGCCCGGCTTCGGTAGGGATGACGGCGCGGGTGTTGCGGTAGAAAAGCTGCTGGCCGAGCGCCTCCTCAAGCTGGCGGATAACCCGCGAGATCATCGAGGCCGACACGCCCTCCCGGCGCGCCACGGCCGAGAAACTCTGCCCGTCAAAGACGCTGATAAACAGCTGTAGCGCCCGAATATTGACTGAACCGGTATCCATCATCTGTGCCAATCCTGCAAAGGTGTTTCGTGCATCGTAGCGTTTTTCAGCACAGCGCGCTGCACTACACTGCGCGGCCTTCGCGATTTTTTAAGGATAACCATGCAGCTTTTATTGATAGCGCTCGTGATTGCGGGCGGGATGGGGCTTTCCGTTGAGGCGGGCCTGCTGGGGCCGCTCGGCGGCGAAGTCGGCGATTTCTGGGCGGCGTTCAGCATCTTCGGCGTCGGCGCGGCGCTCACTTTTCTGCTGATGCTGTTCTACAGCCCGCGCAACAGCCCGTCGTTTTTCGCCCAGCCCGGCTGGCAGCTGACCGGCGGCCTGCTCGGCGCGGGGTATGTCGTGATCCTCACCGTCGCGACGCCCGTTATCGGTATCGCCATGACGATGATAGGCATTCTGGCAGGCCAGGTTTTTAAGAGCCTGATTATCGACCACTTCGGGCTGTTCGGCGTCGAACGCCGCCCGATGGACAGACTGCGCCTGCTGGCGCTGCTGTTTATTCTCGCCGCCCTGGCGCTGGTCGCCCACAGTTAAGGAAGCGCAATGACAACCATCATGATTATTCTCGCCATTATTGGCGGCGCGCTGCTGAGCATTCAGGCGGCCATTAACGGCCAGCTCGGCGGTAAAGTGGGCGTGTTCCGCTGCGCCTTTCTGACGTTTTCAGTAGGCGCGCTGGTCTGCGCGCTGCTGATTTTCTTCTTCGAGCCGGCGCATGCGACCTCGCTGCTGGACGTGCCGAAGTGGCAACTGACGGGCGCGTTGTGCGGCGTGCCGTATATTGTGATTATGGTGCTGGCGGTACAGCGCATCGGCACGGCGGTCGCGACGGTAGCGGTGATTTTCGGCCAGCTCGCCATGAGTATGCTTATTGATAACTTTGGCTGGCTTGGCAACGCGGCCATCCCGTTTTCACTCAGCCGCCTCGGCGCGGTGGCGTGCCTTGCGGTCGCGCTGGCGCTGATTTACCTCAGTAACCGGCGGGCAGCTACGCCTCGCGCAGCTGACTAAACAGGGCAATCAGCGTACTGACGGCGGCGTCCGGCACCACCAGATCCTTTTTCACGATCAGATGCAGCGGTGTGGCGCGTCGCGCGCCGTGGGCAAGCGGCAGCGCGCGCAGCAGCCCCTGCGAGAGCGGGCCTGCGATGCGCGCCTCCGGCAGCCAGCCATAGCCCACCTGATGCAGCACCGCCTCGATGGCGGCGTCCACCGTTGAAAACACCCACTGCTCGGGCTCGCCGCCTGCGCGCGGCGACTCGCCGCCCGCCAGCCGGATGCGGGCGTAGCGCCCGAGCGCCTCTTCGCCAATCGGCCCCGGCATCTGCGCCAGCGGATGATCGCGGTGCGCCACCGCCACAAAATTCACGTTCATCAGCCATTCGCCGCGCCCGGTGCCGTCTTCGCGACGCGAGAGCACCAGCAGATCGGCGCTGGCGTGCGCGGCGAGCGTATCGCTCTGGCTCTCCAGCACTTCGGTCAGCTGTACCTGGGTGGACGGATGCTGGCGCTGGAACTCGCGCAGAATGGCGAACAGCGCCTCGCGCGGGAAGATATTGTCGACCACCAGCTCAAGCCGCGTGCGGGTGCCGTCGCGAAGCGTGGCGGCGTGCGCCTCCACCCAGCTAAAGGCGCTGAGCAGCGGGCGCACCTGCGCCAGCAGCAGTTCGCCTGCGGGCGTCAGCACCGCGCGGCGGCCCTGGGTTTCCAGCAGCGCCACGCCGAGACGCTCCTGCAACAGCGCCAGGTTATAGCTTACCGACGACTGACTGCGGTGCGTGCTGTCCGCCGCCCGCGCGAAACTGCCTTCTTCCACTACTTTGTCCAGCAGGGCCCACTGTTCCAGCGTTGTTTTATGCATAAATCATCGAATTTTTAAATCAATTTTATGCAAAATTAGCGTTATTCATTAAAAAAATAAAGGTCTATGCTTATTTCAACGACATAAAGGAGGCCAATCATGAGCAACTTCGACAAACACGACTTAAGCGGTTTTGTGGGTAAACATCTGGTCTATACCTACGACAACGGCTGGAACTACGAGCTGTACATTAAAAATGAAAACACCATCGACTACCGCATCCACAGCGGCATCGTCGGCAACCGCTGGGTGAAAGATCAGCGCGTGTATATCGTTCGCGTCGGCGAAAACATCTATAAAGTGTCCTGGACCGAGCCAACCGGCACCGATGTCAGCCTTATCGCCAACCTCGGCGACCGTCTGTTCCACGGCACCATTTTCTTCCCGCGCTGGGTAATGAACGATCCGAAGAAAACCGTCTGCTTCCAGAATGACCATATCGCACAGATGGAAGCCTACCGCGAAGCAGGCCCGGCGTACCCGACCGAAGTGATCGACGAGTTCGCCACCATCACCTTCGTGCGCGACTGCGGCGCCAATGACGACAGCGTCATCGCCTGCCCGGCGAGCGAACTGCCCGCGGATTTCCCGAACAATCTGCGCTGATCCTCTCCTCCCGCAGCCACGGCTCGCCTCACGGCGGGCCGTTTTTTTTGCCAGCGCCTTTCCCCGTGCCGGGCCACCCGTGAGCGCGTTCGCATGGTCTACGCTTAAAGCATTACCGTTTCGCCGCCGTCCTGCGGCGGTTGCGCAAGCGTTGACCAGAGAAAGGATTATCCCGCCTGTGAAAAATAAGACCTACCGCTCCCCCGCGCGTCAGCAAGGCTACGCGGGTCTCGGCGATTACGCCGTCATCGGCGAAGGCCGCTCGGTGGCGCTCATCGCCCCGGATGGCGCTATCGACTGGTGGTGTGTGCCGAACCTCGATTCGCCGCCGCTCTTTGACCGCATTCTCGACGCGCCCGGCGGCGGTTTTTTCGCGCTGACGCCGGAGGAAGAATGGGAAATGTCGCGCAGCTACCGTGAAAACAGCAACGTGCTGGAGACGCGCTATAAAACCGCCTCCGGCGAGGTGCTGATTACGGAATCCATTAACAGTACCTTCGCCGGGCGCCTGCCCTGGAGCGAGATGGCGCGCCGCGTCGAAGGCATCAAAGGCCATGTGCGTCTGAACGTGCATTTTAAGCCCGGCACGCGCGCCCGCACCTGTTCCGCATGGCTGGATCACGTCCAGGAGAAAACGGTTTTTCACCTCGATGATTTGATGGTGGCGCTGCGCCTTTCCGATGACGTGGAGACCGAACGCTGCGACGACACGGGAATGACGGGCACACTGACGACCTCGCCCGGCTCGCGCTCGCTGGTGGCGCTGGTGGCGACCGAAAAGGAGCCGCTGGCGGTGCCGCCGCTTGAGAAAATCGACCAGCGCATCGAAACCAGCGATCACGCCTGGCGCGACTGGGCGGAGAATCTCCACTGGAACGGCCCGTTTGAACATCACGTCAAGCGCTCGGCGCTGGCGCTGAAATTCCTCTGGTACGCGCCGACCGGCGCGCTGGCGGCGTCCGCCACGACCTCGCTGCCGGAAGGGCTCGGCAAAGAGAAAAACTACGACTACCGCTACGCCTGGGTGCGCGACGCCTGCCTGATTATCAAATCGTTCGTTTATCTCGGGTCGCTGGAGGACTGCAAGGCGGCGTTTTCCTGGCTTACCTCGACGATTATCCGCCACGATGGCGAGCTGCGCGCCTGCTACACGCTGGAAGGCGGCCTGGTGCCGGAGGAGCGTTACCCGCAGCTGGAAGGCTACCAGGGCACGCAGCCGGTGCGGGTCGGCAACAACGCCCGCGACCAGTTCCAGCCGAGTATGTATGGCGATCTGCTGGGCACCGCGCGGCTGTTTGTCGAAATGGGCCATGTGCTCGATCTCGCCACCTCGCGCCTGCTTGGGCATCTGGCGAACCGCTGCGCCGATCGCTGGCGGCTGCCCGATACCGGCATCTGGGAGCTTCCCGAGGAGCGCCAGTACACGCACTCGAAAATGGCCTGCTGGCTGGCGCTCGATCAGGCCGTGGCGCTGGCGGAGATTGGCCATATCGAACCGACCTGGAAGGGCCGCTGGGCGCGCGAGCGCGACCGCATCAGCGAGTGGATAGAAACGCACTGCTGGAGCGAAAGCCGTCAGGCGTACACTTTCTACGCGGGCAGCGAGACGCTCGACGCCGCCATCAGCCTCACCCACTATTACGGCAGCAAAATTAACCGCAAGCGGATGCTCTCAACGCTTGAGGCGATTTATCAGGAGCTTGGTCACAACAGCCCGATGCTTTACCGCTACTCCGGCGTCGAGGTGGAAGAGAGCACGTTTGTGGCCTGCGCCTTCTGGCGCGTCGAGGCGCTGGCGGAGCTGAAAAAGCGCGACCAGGCGCAGAAGGAGATGAAAGAAATTCTTGATACGCTGTGCCAGAGCGGCAACGTGCAAATCTTCAACGAGATGTACGACACCCGCACCGGCGGCTGGCGCGGCAATATGCCGCTCGGCTTAAGCCACCTGTCGCTTATCTGCGCCGCCAACGCGCTTTCCGGTGAGAATCCGGGGCACAGGATTTAGCCCTCAGCAAAGTAAAAAAAGGGGAGCCGAAGCTCCCCTTTTTCCAGGTGACAAATCAGTTATTTACCGGAATGACCGCGCCTTTATATTTGGTGCGGATCCAGTCCTGAATCTGTTTAGAGTGCAGCACGTTCACCAGCGCCACGATATCTTTTTTCTTCTCGTCGCCTTTATGCACGGTGATGATGTTGGCGTACGGGTTGTTTTCACCGCTCTCGACGGCAATCGGATCTTTCACCGGGTCGAGGCCCGCGTCGATGGCGTAGTTGGCGTTAATCACCACCGCGTCGCCTTCGTCGTTGTTATACATCTGCGGCAGCAGAGAGCCTTCCACGTTCGGCAGGAACTTCAGCTTTTTCGGGTTATCCACGATGTCGCTGATGCGCGCGTCAACTTTACTCACGCCCGGTTTCAGCTTGATAACGCCTTCGCGCTCGAAGATAGAGAGGATACGGCCTTCTTCCGCCACGGCGTCACGCATGATGACTTTACCGCCTTCCGGCAGGTCTTTAAGCGATTTGTATTTTTTCGAGTAGATGCCGATAGGCTCGATGTGGATCGCGCCCGCGCTGACGAAATCATAGGTTTTATCGTCGGCGTGGTCTTTGAGCACGCTGTTCAGATACGGGATGTGCTGGAAGTAGTTCGCGTCGATGTCGCGGCTCGCCAGCGCCGTGTTCGGCAGGATGTAATCCTGGAACGGGCGGATTTCCAGATCGATCCCCTGCTTCGCCAGGATAGGCTTCGCCTGCTCCAGAATTTCCGCGTGCGGCACGTTGGACGCGCCTACGGTCAGGGTGTCGGCCCAGGCGGAAACGCTCAGGGTGGCGGCGGCAATCAGCGTCAGTACTCTTTTCATGATGTGTGTTCTCTGTTGTTGTTAGCGTTTATCTAAATAAGAGGTTAAGGCGTCACCGATGAACTGAATGATGAAGACAATCACCAGTATAGCGACCGTCGCCACCAGCGTGACGTCGTTGTGGTTACGCTGGAATCCTTCCAGATAAGCAAGGTTCCCTAACCCGCCAGCGCCGATCACCCCGGCCATCGCGCTGTAGCTGACCAGCGCAATCAGAGTCACGGTAATGCCCGACACCAGCGCGGGGGACGATTCCGGCAGCAGAACCCGGAAAATCAACGTACTCATGCGCGCGCCCATCGAACGGGTGGCTTCAATCACCCCTTTGTCGACTTCGCGCAGGCCAATCTCCACCAGACGCGCATAGAACGGCGCGGCCCCGACAATCAGCGCGGGCAGCGCGGCGTTAGCGCCGAGAATGGTGCCGATAAGCGTTTTGGTAAACGGGATCAGCAGCACAATCAAAATGATGAACGGGATGGAACGGAACACGTTCACCACGATGGAGATAACGCCGTAGACCAGACGGTTTTCAAACAGCCCGCCGCGCGCCGTCAAAAACAGCGCCAGGCCGAGCACAATACCGAGCACAAAGGTGGCGACGCCGGAGAGCGCGGTCATGTAGAGCGTCTCCTGGGTGGCGGCCAGCAGCTGGTCGAGCTTCAGATGAGGGAAAAGTGACTCAAGCATGTTTGATAACCTCGCAGTGGATCTCATGCAGGCGTAAATCGGCGAGGATATTCTCCAGCTGTTCCGGCGTCGCCACCACGTGCAGCCAGAGCTGGCCAAACACGCCGTGGGCGGTCTGGGTCATTTTGCCGTGCAGAATATTAAAAGGCAGGCCGTAGCGCAGCGTCAGTTCGCCCACCACCGGCTTGTGCGTGCTGTGCCCGACGAACGTCAGTTTGATAACGGCGCCGTTAAGCTCGCCCGCAAGCGCCGGGTCGAACGCGTCATCGCCGTCTTCCTGGCTAATCTGGCGCACGAACTGGCGGGTGATCGGCTGCTGCGGATGCGTAAAGACCTGCAACACGTCGCCCTCTTCCACCACGCGCCCCTCTTCCATGACCGCCACGCGATCGCAGATTTTACGCACCACGTGCATCTCATGGGTGATGAGCACGATGGTGAGCCCGAAGCGGCGGTTAATATCCTGGAGCAGATCGAGGATCTGATCGGTGGTTTGCGGGTCGAGCGCCGAAGTGGCTTCGTCGCACAGCAGCACGTCCGGGCGGTTCGCCAGCGCGCGGGCGATGCCGACGCGCTGCTTCTGCCCGCCGGAAAGGCGTGAAGGATAGGCGTTTTCGCGCCCCTTCAGACCTACAAGGTCGATAAGCTCCGCCACGCGGGTTTTGATTTCCGCTTTCGGCACGCCGGCGATTTGCATCGAAAAGGCGATGTTTTCGCTGACGGTACGCGACCAGAGCAGGTTGAAGTGCTGGAACACCATGCTGATTTTCAGGCGCGCCTGGCGCAGCGATTCGCCGCGCGCGGCCGAAATCTCTTTACCCGCGATAGTCACGGTGCCGGAGGTCGGTTTTTCGAGGCCGTTTAACAGGCGAATCAGGGTGCTTTTCCCCGCGCCGCTGTAGCCGATGATGCCGTAGATCTGCCCACGCTCAACGTTCAGGTTGACGTCATCTACCGCCGTAATGGTGTCCTTACCCTGATGAAACAGCTTTGAGATGTTCCTTAAAACTATCATAAGGTTTTACTTTCCTTCAGCGGCGCACTGCCGCAAAACACAGGGTGCGCCACGCGCAGACGTTCCGACTTTAGGTCTTATCCTGGAGGAATATACCGAAAGGCCTGAGGGTGAACATGAATAAAAGAGAATGTTATATAACAGATGATTCTAAACCGCACCAGCGTATGAAGCGTGACCAGCGCCCGCGCGGCTCGCGGTCGAGACGGGCTGGTTTCGCCCCATAAAAAAACGCAGGCTGACTGCGCCTGCGTTGTTCTCTGAACGGTTTATTGTCAGGTGCCGATCATGCCGCCGTCGGCCTTGACGATAACCACGGTCGAGGAGCGCGGACGGCCCGCGTTCGCGCCGTCAGGCCAGGTAGAGACCGCCGTCGGGTGTTGCGGGTCGCTCAGCCCTTCGCCCGGCTCGCCCGGATGCTGGATATTGATAAACAGCGTGCGGTTATCCGGCGTGAACGCAATGCCGGTGATTTCGCAGCCGCGCGGCCCGGTCAGGAAGCGGCGGAACTCGTTGGTGCCGGGGATCGTCGCCACCATCTGGTTGTTGCCCATGCCGTCGTAATCTTTGCGGTTGATGGTCGAGGACGACACGTCGGTCTGGATCCAGAGCACGCCGCGATGATCGAAGCTCAGGCCGTCGGCGCTGCCGAATTCCGCGCCCTTCATGCTGCCTTTGGCTTCCGGTTTGTCGGTATCAGTGCGGCCGCCCATTACCAGAATATCCCAGGCGAACTGCAGCGCGGTCGGGTCGCCGTTCTGCTCCAGCCAGTGCATGATATGGCCGTAGACGTTTTTGGCGCGCGGGTTGGCGGCATCCACCGGCGCTTTGCCTTCCTTGCCGCGATCGCTGTTGTTGGTGAGCGTGCAGTAGACGCTGCCGGTGTGGTACGGGTCGACGGCAATCCACTCCGGGCGGTCCATTTTGGTGGCGCCCACGGCGTCTGCCGCGAGACGGGTTTTCACCAGCAGATCGCCCTGGTTCTCAAAACCTTTACTGGCATCGAGTCCGTTCTGGCCGAAGACCAGCGGCAGCCATTCGCCTTTGCCGTCATCGTTGAATTTCGCCACATACAGCGTGCCGTTCTCCAGCAGGCGCATGTTGGCCTTGCGATCGTTCGGGTTGTATTTACCTTCAGAGACGAATTTATAGATGTATTCGAATTTCTGGTCATCGCCCATATAGACCACAACGCGGTTATCCGGCGCGAGCGTCACGGCGGCGCCTTCATGCTTGATGCGGCCAAGCGCGGTGTGCTTGCGCGGTACAGAATGCGGATCGTAAGGGTCGATTTCCACTACCCAGCCGAAACGGTTCGGTTCGTTCGGCGTGGCGTCGACGCTGAATCGCTTGTCGACTTCGTTCCAGCGGTAGGAGTCGTCGCTGTCGCTGATGCCGTAGCGCTTCTCCAGCGGGTTCATTTCCGCTTTCTTGACGAAAATATCGGACCAGTTCTCTTCGCACGTCAGGTAGGTGCCCCACGGCGTAAAGCCGTTGGCGCAGTTCTGCATGGTGCCGAGAATGGTCTCGCCTTTCGGGTCGGCGGCGGTCTGCATCAGTTTATTGTGCAGCGCCGGGCCGGTGATTTTCATCGGCGTGTTGACCGTGATGCGGCGCGCGAAGGAGGACGGGCGCACCACTTCCCAGCCCTGCTGGCCTTTTTTCACTTCGATAACCGACACGCCCATCGCGTTCTGGCCTTTCAGCGCTTTATCCGCGTTCCAGTTGGCTTCGCCGTCTTTAAACAGCAGGCCGTTGTCGATGTATTCGTGGTTCAGGGCGAGCAGGCCGTGATCGGCGCTGTGTCCGCCCTGCGGCAGGTTAAACCACGCCATGCCGTCGTGGTGCATCCCGGCCTGCGCCGCCTGCTCTTGCGCGGTGTTGCTGCCGTCGGTTTTGAAAACCGGCAGGTTGCCCGCAAGCCCGGTGGCGTCGCCCCACTTATAGAAAGGCTTCGCGATGTAGCCTTCCGGCACGATAACCGTATCTTCCGTGGAAACCGGCAGACTGGTGAAGCCGAGCGCCGTGGCCTTGCCGAGGTTGCCGCTGGCGTGCGCGACCGCTTTCGCCAGCGCGTTTTCCGGCTTCAGCAGAAACGGGAACGCTGCCGCAGCGCCAGCAACCGCGCCAGCCTGCAACAGGCGACGGCGCGACAGATAGACTTCCGCTACCTGCGAGAACGCGCGGTTATCGCTCTGGTTGCTGATCTCTTCACTATGCTCACGTTTGAATAAGGTTTTTAACGGTCTGCCCATCGCGGTTTCCTTTCGGGATGTCGTTTTTGAGGGGGGAATAGTTTTTATGCACGTGAGGCTACGGAATATTTGTTACAGAATTATAACAATCAGCGGTAAAAAAAAGGGAAGCCAGACGGCTTCCCGGTGTGGATCCATGCGCCCCTTACGATCGCGCTTTATCCATCTGGGCGCGGTACGCCCGGCGTTCGCGGGCACGGCGCTGGCCTTCAGGGCTGTTATCCAGCCAGTCGTGCAGGTAGTGCTCAATTTGCTCCAGGCTGCGGTTGCGGGTTTCCGGCACGCATTTGATAACAAACGTTGCGCCCAGGATGCCGATTGCCGCGAAGATAAAGAATGTGCCGGAGAGCCCGACCCAGGCGAGCAGGATCGGGAAGAAAAGCGAAATCAGGAAGTTGGCTATCCACATCGCAAACACCGCGCCGCCCATAAAGATACCGCGCAGGCGGGTGGGGAAAATCTCCGAGAGCAACAGCCAGGTAACCGGCGAGAGCGCGCCCTGCTGGAAGCACAGGAACATCAGCATTCCCGCCAGCACCATATAGCCGCGCAGCGCGTCCGGCTGGCCGTTGATGGTTTCCGGGAGCAGATGACTGACCGCGCCAATAAACACCAGACAGGCGGTACAGCCGAACTGGCCAATCATCGTCATGGTGCGTCGCCCGATTTTACCGAGCATCCAGATGCCGACAAACGTCATCAGTACCGATACCACGCCGTTGGCGACGGTCGCCACCAGCGCGCCGTTATCGGACATCCCGACCGCCGTCAGTACCGTCGGCGCGTAATACATAATGGTGTTCACGCCGGTTAACTGCTGAATAACGGCGATGCCGATGCCAATCAGGAACAGTTTGAACAGCCAGGGCGTCAGCAACTCGCGCAGGCGCGGCTTGCCCTGCGCGCGCTGGGCCTCCAGTGTCTCTTCGATTTCCATCATTTCCCAGTCGACATCCTCGGGGCGGCGGGTGCGGTCGAGTACGCGACGCGCTTCGGCAAGACGCCCTTTCATGGCGTACCAGCGCGGGGTGTCGGGCATAAACATCATCCCGAACCACAGCAGCACGGCAGGCAGCGTCGCGACGGCCAGCATCCAGCGCCAGGTGGACTCGCCGCCCCACAGCTCGTGGAACGACGCGTTAGAGATATACGCCAGCAATTGCCCGGAGACGATCATCAGCTCCTGCAACGTAACCAGCTGGCCACGCTTGTTGGCTGGCGCTATCTCCGCGATATAGACCGGCACCGTTGCCGCAGCACCGCCCACGGCCACACCGAGCACCAGGCGAAAGAAAATCATCCACGACACATCGGGCGCCATCGCGGTACCCACCGCGCCAATGGCAAAAATGACCGCCAGATAAATGATGATTTTCTTTCGTCCCGCGGCGTTCGCCATATGGCCCGCCAGCAGCGCGCCAAAGGCGGCGCCAAAAAGCAGAGAGCTGGTGACAAGGCCTGTTGTAAGCGGGGTGAGGTGCAGTTCGCTGCCCATAAACAGCAGCGCGCCGGAGATAACGCCGGTGTCGTAACCAAAAAGCAGACCGCCGAGCGTGGCGATAAGCGCAATCACTTTGACAAACGGCGACGTCGGCGCATCGCTGTTAGGCCCTGATGCTCTGTTAAGGGTGAGATATTGTTCTTTAGTCATAAAAGACTCCAGTAACCTGCCGTTCAGGGAAAACGAGGCGGCCAGTTGCCAGGGGCCGGGCTCGGTTGATGATATATTCACCACAACTAATTTAGATCGAATATTTCATTTATATAAACAATGAAACTTTAATTTTGAGTTGCTGGTCATGTTTTGTTATTGATTTGTGATAATCAGCACGTAGCTGAACAAGGATCGTCAGAGTTCCAACAGACACACAGAGATAAAAAAATCCCAACAGACTGATATAAATGAATAAATAAGATGAGAAAGGCAAAGACCAGCGGTGACGTAACGCGGGGCGTGCCGGCACCGCCATGCAGACAGCGCCAGCCATAATGAAACGTGGTTTTCATAATAAAGCAGACTGGATGGCTGCGCCCGCCAGGTTGCACGTGACGGGCCAGCGCGTCATGGTCAGATCCCGGCGGTCTCCCGGATATAACGCCGCGCTTTAACCGCGTATTCAAAGGGATTCGCGAGTGCCGGGTCCTGCTCGGCCTCCACCACCATCCAGCCCCGATAGCCATGCTTATCCAGCAGCTGGAAGACCGGGCGGAAATCAATAGCCCCGTCGCCTGGCACGGTGAAGGTGCCCTTCCTGACGCCCGCCAGGAACGACAGCCCGTCGCGTTTCACCTCGTCTATCACGGCCGGGCGCACGTCTTTGAGATGCACGTGATTGATGCGCGGCAGGTGTTTTTCCAGAATCGCGAGCATGGCCGCTTCGCTGCCTTCGGAATACCAGGCGTGTCCGGTGTCATAGAGCAGATACACCGACGCATCCACCCGGGACATAAATGTGTCTATCTCCTGCGCGGTCTGGATGCCGGTGCCCATATGGTGATGCAGACAGACCTGCATGCCCTTTTCGGCGGCGAGCTGTCCAAGCGTATTGTAGCCCTCCGCCACGCGCGCCCACTCCTCTTCGCTAAAGCAGGGTTTATCTGCCCCCATCACCGGCAGCGTGGTGCACTGAATGCTGCCGCTCTGCTCGGAGCAGCCAATCACTTTCGCGCCCATCGCATGCAGGAAGTTCATGTGATTAACAAACTCGTCGAGAGTTTTCTCGCGCTCGCCCGCCGCAAAAAAGGTGCTGAACCAGGCGTTGCAGATTTCCATACCGCGGATGGCCAGCATCGGTTTCAGAATGGCCGGATCGCGCGGGTATTTGCTGCCGACTTCGCTGCCGGTAAAACCCGCCAGCGCCATTTCGCTGACGGTCTGCTGGAAGGTGTTTTCGCTGCCAAGCTCCGGCATGTCGTCGTTTGTCCAGCCGATCGGAGCAATAGCCAGCTTCACGTGTTGCTTATTCATAATGCGCCTCTCTGGCAAACCGCTGCGGCTTATCGGCCCAGCAGTTCGCGCTCAATCAGTTCACGGGTTTCCACCGCCTGGTATTTCATCTTTTCCGGGTAGCCGAAGAGCGACGCGGCGACAATCGGCTCGCCGCCGACCTTAAAAGTCTGGCGGGCGAACCCCATATCGCGCAGCGTGCTGAACAGCGCCTGAAAATCGACGTCGCCCTCCCCTACGCCGACATGCTGATGAACCGCGGCGTCGACGCCCGGCGGGTTGACGATATAGCGACAGTGGCGGGTGTGGTTCATGGTGTCGGCGATCAGCACATGCGACAGGTCATCCCCGGCGTAGCGCAGCATCTTTTCCACCTCGCCTTTGCCTTTGTCATAAAAGAAGGTGTGCGGCACGCTGTAGACATATTTCACGTTATCGCTGCGAAACGATTTCACGATATCGACAGTCTCGTTGTTCTCTTCGCAGAAATCCCACGGGTGCGCCTGGATCTCCACGCGCAACCCCTCGCGCTCAAAAATCGGCAGCAGCTCCTCCATTGAGCGATAGAACATCTCCTCGCAGATCTCCGGCTGGTTTGGGTCGCCGGAAAGCTCGGTGTTGATCACCTGCACATCCATCTCGATAGCGATTTCGATAAGGCGCTTCCAGTTTTTTACCGCCGCCTGACGCCGCAGCTCGTCCGGGCCCGACCAGCGGTAGACGCAAATAAAGGAAGAAAGCGCAACGCCGGTGTCGCGCAGCGCCTTTTTATACTCGGCAATCACCTCGCGGCCCGCTTTCGGGTGCTTATAAAACGGGTTGATTTGCGGGTGCGGCGACTGCTCAATGTATTGATACCCCCACTCCGCGACCTGCCGGACCATATTCGTGATCCCGAGGTCTTTAATGACGTCGACGTCAAATGCGATTTTCATGGTTAACCCCTGTCAGATTCAGTAGCCGGCTGCGACATTAGCGCAGGTAAAACGCCGGGCGCTCCGGCAGGCTGATGCTCTCCTGCGCGCCGCTCTCCTGCGCCTTCAGACACGCATCCGCCGCAACAGACGCCGCATAGCCGTCCCAGGCGGACGGGCCGCGCAGTTCGCCCGCTTTTACGTCATTGATAAACGCCTGCAGCTCCACGTCATACGCTTTAATGAAGCGGTCTTTCCAGTCGGTCAGGATCGTGGTGGCAAGCTTCGCCGCTTTACGCATCTGCACCGACGACGGCTCCGGCAAACGGGCAATGCCGGTCTCGCCGACCACTTCGCACTGGATGTCGTAGCCGTAGCGGCAGTTAACGAAAATCTCGACGTCGATAAGCGTTCCTTTGCGGGTCTCCAGCATCACGATTTGCGGATCTTTGAGCTGCGCGTGGGTGTGCGACGTGGCGCGCGGGAAACGCACCTGCACCGAGGTGTAATCGTCGTTCAGCAGCCAGCGCAATACGTCGAGCTCATGGATAAGCGTGCTGGTGATGGCCATATCGGTGGTGTAGTTCTCGCCCACTTCCGGGTTGCGGTGCGCGCAGTGCAGCATCAGCGGCGCGCCGATGTCGCCGCTATCGATAACGCCTTTGAGCGCCTGATAGCCTTCGTCGTAAGGGCGCATAAAGCCGACCTGCACCAGGCGGCGGCCCGCTTTCATCTCCGCATCGACAATGCGGCGACAACCTTCAGCGGTCATGGCGAGCGGCTTTTCGCAGAACACCGGTTTGCCCGCTTCGATAGCACCAAGCGTAAACGCTTCGTGCGTCGGGTCCCATGAGGTGACAATCAGCGCGTCCACATCCTGCGCCTTAATCACATCCTGCCCGTCGGCATACACTTCCGCTTGCAGGCCGAGCGCGGTCACCGCAGCGCGCGCGTTATCCAGGTTGATGTCCGATACGGCAACGACGGTCGCGCCCTGCAGCACCTGCGTGCAGCGACGGATATGTTCTTTACCAATGGCGCCTGCGCCAATTACGCCTAATCTGAGCGACATAAGGGTTATCTCCGGAATAATCAGGGTTAAGGTAAGTTGTCTTGTTAAGTGAACAATCAGTAATCCCGCGCCTGCGCGCGTTTTTCGTTAATCTGTTGCGCCACCCGCTGAATACGTTCGCTCAGCGCCTGCTGCGCCACGCCGACGTTCCACCAGCTGCCATATTTGTGCACCATCGTTTTGGGCAACACTTTGATATCAATAAGGGTGCTGACCGTCTCGCGCTGCGCCGCCTCCAGCGCCGTTTTCAGTTCATCAAGCGTAGTGACGCGCCAGGTTTTGCAGCCGTAGCCCGCCGCGATGGCGGCGAAGTTCACCGGCACCAGCCCGCCGTTTAACTGGCCGCTTTCGGCGGAGCGGAAGCGGAATTCGGTGCCGAAACTGTCCATGCCGTGTTCCATTTGCAGATTGTTGATACAGCCGTTGGTCATGTTGTCGAACAGCAGCACGTTGATTTTCGCGCCTTCCTGTAAGGAGGTGATGAGCTCTGAATGCAGCATCATGAACGCGCCGTCGCCGACCATCGCGTAGACCTCGCGCTGCGGCTCGGCGAGTTTGACGCCGAGCGCCGCGTTCACCTCATAGCCCATACAGGAGTAGCCGTATTCGACGTGATAGGCATTGGGCGCGCGGGTGCGCCAGACGCGCTGCAAGTCGCCCGGCAGGCTGCCCGCCGCCGCGACGATCACCGCCTCTTCGGGTAATGCCTCATTAAGCAGGCCGAGCACGCTGCTCTGGGTGAGCGTCGAGTCGGTCAGCAGGCGAAATTCCCGATAAACTGATTCACGGTCGAGATGGTCATCTATCTCCGGGACAAAGCCGCTTTCCTGAAAGGCGGCCTGATAAACACGGCGCGTCTCTTTCATCTGGCGGCTCTGTACGGCGGCAATCTGCTCACCCCAGCCCGCCTGCCACGCGGTATCGCCAAGCGCCGCGTCAAGCGCCGTGAGCGCTTCGCGGGCGTCGGCCAGTAGCGGAATGCCGTCAAGTTTCCAGGCGTCGAAATTGCTGATGTTGATGTTGAGAAACCGCACGCCCGGATGCTGGAAAATCCATTTCGAGGCGGTGGTGAAATCGGTAAAACGGGTCCCGACGCCGATCACCAGATCCGCCTCTTTGGCGAGCAGGTTCGCCGCAAGGCAGCCGGTTTCGCCGACGCCGCCGACGTTATACGGGTGCGACGAGAGGAGCGTGCCTTTTCCTGCCTGGGTCTCGGCGAACGGAATGCGATAACGCTCAGCGAACTGCGCCAGCGCCTCGCCCGCCCCGGAATATTTCACGCCGCCGCCGCAGACAATCAGCGGCTTGCGGCTGGCAAGTACGGCCGCCACGGCGTCATTGAGCTGCGCGGCGCTCGCCGGGCGACGGTCGAGGCGATGCACGCGGCGGGCGAAAAATTCCGGCGGATAATCCCAGGCTTCGCCCTGGACATCCTGCGGCAGCGCCAGCGTCACCGCGCCGGTTTCCGCCGGATCGGTAAGGACGCGCATGGCGTTAATGCAGGCGCTCATCAGCTGTTCCGGGCGCGTAATGCGATCCCAGTATTTACTGACGGCGCGGAAGGCGTCGTTGGTGCTGATGCTAAGATCGTAGCTCTGCTCTATCTGCTGCAATACCGGATCCGGCTGACGGGTGGCAAAGACATCGCCCGGCAGCAGCAAGAGCGGAATACGGTTGGCAGTGGCCGTCGCGGCGGCGGTTATCATGTTGGCGGCGCCGGGGCCGACCGACGAGGTGCAGGCGAGGATCTGGCGGCGCAGCGACTGTCTGGCGAAACCGGTGGCCGCATGGGCCATCCCCTGTTCGTTGCGGCCCTGATAGAGGCGCAGTTCGCCGCGCTCCTGCTCCAGCGCCTGGCCCAGCCCCAGCACATTGCCGTGGCCGAAAATGGCGAAAATGCCTTTGACGAATTTGACGGTCTCGCCATCCACCTCCAGATACTGGTTATCAAGAAACTTCACCAGCGCCTGCGCCATTGTCAGTCTCTGCTTGCCCATGTTCGCCTTCCTTTTTAAGCCAATGTCATGCAGGCTCGCTCTGGTGTCTGTGTAAAAGCGGACTGCCTGCCGGAATCTGTCTGGATTATAGGCAAACATATTTTTCATAAAACCAAAATACAGATGAAATGTTTCATTTTGCGAGAACGATCAAACTCTGTTTCGCCGGCGGGCTTTTTCTGTGGCAGGGATCGCGAAATGCGGTAACCTGCAATGCCGCGCGGCACAGGATAACCCCTCAGAGTCTATGCGTTTGCGGCGGTGAGACAGGCGCTACCGCGACGCAGTGCCGATGCCTGCGCGCCGCCCGCTGGCGACACGCAGAGTGGAATAGCGTTCACATTTTTGGTTTTTTAGTTTCAAACTAATTTGTAAATGAAATATTTATTTCTCATACTACGTTCAACCGTTAACCCTCAGGCTGCTTGCGGGCGCGCCGCCGGCTCTCCGGCCCTCTCGTGAAGCAGGCATGCAAAAGGAAACCGTAGCTATGAATGCAGCAGTTAAGCGGCTCGATGTCATTTGTATTGGCCGTGTTGCCGTGGATCTCTACGCGCAGCAAATCGGCGCGAGGCTTGAAGATGTAGCGACCTTCGCCAAATATCTCGGCGGATCGTCAGGCAATGTCGCGTTTGGTACCGCGATCCAGGGGCTGAAATCGGCGATGCTGGCCCGCGTGGGGGATGAACATAATGGACGTTTCCTGCGTGAAACGCTGACGCGCGCAGGCGTCGATACCGAATACCTGATAACCGATAAACAGCGGCTGACGGCGCTGGTGATGCTCGGCATTAAAGACCAGGAGACGTTTCCGTTAATTTTCTACCGCGATAACTGCGCCGACATGGCGCTGACGCCGCAGGATATCAACGAAGACTATATCGCTTCCGCCCGCGCGCTGGCGGTGACCGGCACGCACCTCTCGCACCCGGACACCCGCGCCGCCGTGCTGAAAGCGCTGGAATACGCGCGCCGCCACGGGCTGCGTACCGCGCTGGATATCGACTACCGTCCGGTTCTGTGGGGCCTGACCTCGCCTGGCGACGGTGAAACGCGTTATGTGGAGTCGGAGCAGGTCACGCGCCAGCTTCAGGAAGTGCTGCATCTTTTCGATCTGGTGGTCGGTACGGAAGAGGAGTTTCATATCGCGGGCGGCAGCACCGACACGCTGACGGCGCTGAAAAACGTGCGCCACGCGACCAACGCCACGCTGGTGTGCAAGCGCGGGCCGATGGGCTGCGTGGTGCTGGAAGGGGCGGTGCCTGACGGCTGGGACGCGGTTCCGCTCTTTCAGGGCGTGCGCGTGGAGGTGCTGAATGTGCTGGGCGCGGGCGATGCGTTTATGTCCGGGCTGCTGCGCGGCTGGCTGAACGACGAAGGCTGGGAGCAGGCCTGCTGCTACGCCAACGCCTGCGGGGCGCTGGTGGTCTCCCGCCACGGCTGCGCCCCGGCGATGCCGACCCGCGCCGAGCTCGATGATTATCTGGCCCGCGCGCAGGCGGTAACGCGTCCGGATCTCGACGCGCGCTTAAACCACCTTCATCGCGTCACCTCCCGCCGTCAGGCATGGCCGGAGCTGTGCATTTTCGCCTTCGATCACCGCAAACAGCTCGCCGACCTGGCTTGCGACACTGGCTGCGACGAAGCGCGCATCCCGGCGCTGAAACAGCTGCTGCTACAGGCCGCGAAAGACGCGGCGCAGGAGGCGGGGCTTGAGGGACGCAGCGGGATTCTGGCCGACGGCACTTACGGCCAGCGCGCGCTGAACGCTATCACCGGCCAGGGCTGGTGGATTGGCCGCCCGATTGAGCTGCCGGGCTCCCGCCCGCTGCGCCTTGAGCATGGCGATATCGGCTCGCAGCTCGCGAGCTGGCCGCTGGAGCATGTGGTGAAATGCCTGGTGTTTTACCATCCGCACGATCCGGTCGCGCTTCGCGAAGAACAGGACGCGCTGTTGCTGGACGTGTGGCGCGCCTGCCAGCAGTCGGGGCATGAACTGCTGCTGGAAGTGATTTTACCGGAGAACGGCCCCGATAAAGACAAGCAGCATTACCACAGGATGCTGGCGCATTTTTATCAGCTCGGCATTAAACCGGACTGGTGGAAACTGCCGCCGCTGGCGAGCCACCACTGGCAGGCCATCAGCGCGCTGATTGAGCAGGAAGATCCGTACTGCCGCGGCATCCTGCTGCTCGGCCTCGACGCGCCGCAGGAGCAGTTGCGCGAAGGGTTCGCTGAAGCGGCAACGCACCCCATCATCAAAGGCTTTGCGGTCGGGCGCACCATTTTTGGTCAGCCGTCGCGCCGCTGGATGCAGGGCGAGCTGAGCGACGAGGCGCTGATCCGCGAGGTAAAAAACAATTACCTGACGCTTATCGACTTCTGGCGCGACGCGCGCCGTTAACCTTCCCGCGGGGCGGCCCTGTCGCTCCGCGCCTTTCTGCTTCGTGAAATGAATCGCGTATTTCATCCGGGAAAATGAAAAATTCGCTTCATTTGATACACTGACACAAGCTTTCCTTCTTTTTCCCCTTTTTCAGGCACGATACATGGCAAATAATCCGACCCAGCTCTCCATCCTGCAGGATGAAATTCGTCGCCGGTATGACGAGCTCAGCAAACGACTAAAACAGGTGGCGCGCTACATCCTCGATAACAGCAACAGCGTGGCGTTCGACACCGTGGCCTCTATCGCCCAGCAGGCGGATGTGCCGCCCTCCACGCTTATCCGCTTCGCCAACGCGTTCGGCTTCAGCGGTTTTAATGAGATGAAGCAGATGTTCAGACAGCATCTGATGGAGGAGACCGCTAACTATACCGAGCGCGCGCGCCTGTTCCGCCAGACCGCCAGCGAAGAGACCAGCGCCCCGGAAACGCCGGCGGAAATCCTCAGCATGTTTACGATGGTCAACAGCCAGGCGCTGCAACAGCTGGCGATGCAGATGGCGCCGGAAGATCTGGAAAACGCGGTGAAGCTGCTGGCGGAGGCGGAAAATATTTATGTGATAGGCCTGCGCCGCTCGTTCAGCGTCGCCTCTTACCTCACCTACGCGCTGCGCCATCTCGATCGCAAGGCGTTTCTTATCGACGGGCTGGGCGGCATGTTTACCGAGCAGTTAAGCCTGGTGGGGCCGAAAGATGTGGTGGTGGCGGTAAGCTTCTCGCCTTATTCCCGCGAAGTGGTGGAACTGGTCGAGCTGGGCGCCCAGCGCAAAGCGCGCCAGATTGCGATTACCGACAGCCAGGTAAGCCCGCTCGCCGCCTTCAGCGATGTCTGTTTCGTGGTGCGCGAAGCCCAGGTGGACGGCTTCCGCTCGCAGGTGGCCTCGCTCTGTCTCGCCCAGACGCTCGCCGTGTCGCTGGCGCTTAACAACAGCAAAAACGCGCAGCAGCAGAGCGCCTGACGCGCGCCACAAAAAAACGGCCCGGATGGGCCGTTTTTGTTTCCACGCTTAGCGCCGCGGATAGTCGTCGCGGTTGATCCAGGCGTGGTCCTCTTCCCAGGTGAAGAGCCATTTTCGCTCAGGCCCGGCCATCACGTTCAGGTAATAGCTGTCATAACCCGCAATCGCCGCGACCGGATGATAGCCGCGCGGCACCATCACCACGTCGTGGTTGTAGGGGGCCATGCAGGCGTCGAGGCTGCGGTCGTCGGTGTAGACCCGCTGAAACGCGAAGCCCTGCGGCGGGTCGAAACGGTGATAGTAGGTCTCTTCGAGCTGCGTCTCCTGGCCGGGTACGGGCGTGTCGTGCTTGTGCGCGGGCCAGGAGCTGGTCGCGCCCTCTTCGGTATACACCTCGACCACCAGCAGCGCGTCCGCCTCGCCGCTGTCCGGCAGGATGTTATGCACCAGACGCTGATTGCGCCCCTTGCCGCGATGCTCAACACCCACCTCTTGCGGCGTTATCACCCGCGCAGGCAGCGCGCCTTTGCCCGGCGCGCTACAGACCGCGAGTTCCAGACTGGAATCCGCCGTCACTTCGATTTGCTCCTGCGGCGGCACGTAGACCGACCACGGCGGCGTGCGCTCAAAGGGCGACATCCGCCCGCCGAGCCCCGGAAAATCCGCCTTGCGCGTTTTCACCGAGGCGAGACCCGCCACCAGCACCAGGCACAGCTCCCGGTCACCGCTCTCAAGCGTGAGCGTCTCGCCCTGTTTCAACATCCAGACATCAAAGCCGATATAGCGCCAGCCGGCGCTTTCCGGGGTGATGTGCTGAAGATGGCGCGCGTCGCGCTGCGCCTTTGCAAGTAACGACATGGCTCCTCCTGGAAAAACTTAACCGAGCGTCGGCATACTGAACTCAGAGACGGTCTGCTGCCCCTGCGGCCAGCGTACCGTGGCGGTTTTCATGCGGGTGTAGAACCGCACGCCGTCCGGCCCGTGTACATTCAGCGCGCCGAAGACGGAACGCTTCCAGCCGCCGAAGCTGTGGAATGCCATCGGCACCGGCACCGGCACGTTGACCCCCACCATCCCCGCCTGCACATCGTGCACGAACTCGCGCGCCGTGTGGCCGTTGCTGGTGAAAATGGCGCTGCCGTTGCCGAACTCATGGCTGTTAATCAGCGCCAGCGCGCTGTCGTAGTCCGGCGCGCGCACGATGCCAAGCACCGGCCCGAAAATCTCTTCGCGCCAGATGACCATATCCGGCGTCACGTTATCAAACAGCGTGCCGCCCACGTAATAGCCCGCTTCATAACCCGGCAGGCGGAAGCGGCGGCCATCCACCACCAGTTTCGCGCCCTCGTTAACACCCTTCTCAATATAGCCCAGGACTTTTTTCTGGTGCGCGTCAGAGACGACCGGCCCCATCTCATTCTCTTCGGGCCCGCGCATACAGCCTGGGCCCACTTTCAGCGCTTCCACCAGCGGCGTGAGGCGCGCAATCAGTTTATCCGCCGTTTCGTCGCCCACCGCGACCACAATCGGCAGCGCCATACAGCGCTCGCCCGCCGAGCCAAAGGCGCCGCCCATAATGGCGTTGACCGTCGCGTCGAGATCCGCATCCGGCATCACGATAGCGTGGTTTTTCGCCGCACCGAACGCCTGCACGCGTTTGCCGTACGCGCTGGCGGTTTTGTAGATATGCTCCGCCACGCCGGACGAGCCGACAAAGCTCACCGCCGCGATGCGCGGATCGGTATAGAGCTGTTCGGCGTCTTCATTGCTGCAGTGCACGACGTTAAAAACGCCGTCCGGCAACCCGGCCTCTTTCAGCAGCTCCGCCATGCGCACCGTGGCAGTCGGCGCCAGCGCGGGGGGCTTGAGCACAAAGCTGTTGCCGCAGGCGAGCGCTATCGGGAACATCCACATCGGCACCATCGCCGGGAAGTTAAACGGGGTGATCCCGGCGACCACGCCGAGCGGTTGCATCAGGGAGTAGCTGTCGACGCGGGTACCGACATCCGAGGAGTATTCGCCTTTGATCAGGTGCGGAATACCGCAGGCGAACTCCACCACTTCCATGCCGCGCGTCAGTTCACCCATCGCGTCCGACCAGACCTTGCCGTGTTCGCTGACGATAATCGCCGCCAGTTCGTCGGCGTGTTGTTCCAGCAGCATTTTGAAATGAAACAGCACCCTGGCGCGGCGCAGCGGCGTGGTGTTCGACCAGGCGGCGAACGCTTCATGGGCGACCTCGATTGCGCCCGAGACCTCCTGGGCTGTGGATTGCGTCAATTCGCGCACCGGTTTGCCCGTGGCCGGGTCGAAGACCGGCACCGTCTGGTTGCTGCTGCTGTTGCAGATTTTCCCGCCGATAAAGTTTCCTGTGATATTCATGCTTAGCCTCGTCGTCTGGAGGGGGTCAATGCCGTAGCCGTGCCGGCTCGTGTAAAAACGTCTGCCTTTATCCTGGTCAAATGAAATGAATATTTCAATAAAGCAATCAAATGAAATTTAATTTTGGTGATTAGGGTCGCATTTTCATCTCGCGACGCGTTGACCCGCTTTCACCTTACCGGTTTACCCCCTGAAACATCGCGGATTATGCCGCGTATCACTGACGTACCCGCCAGCTTCAACGCTTTTTTTTGCGAAGCCGATCAAAGAAGCCGCATTTCAAACATTGCCAATTATGAAATAAATGTTTTGATTAAAGACAGACCATTTTTTCATTCTGTTGCTTTCAGGAGAGTACGATGACCATTGCACTGCACCGCTTCTGCGTTAACCGCAAAATCGCCCCGGGGCTCGATATCCCCGCGTTCTTTAAGCTTGTTAACCGGCTTGGGCTGAATAAGGTCGAGCTGCGTAATGACATGCCCGGCGGCAGCGTGACAGACGGCCTCGGCCATGCGCAGGTACGCGAACTGGCGGCGCGTTACGGTATTGAAATTGTCACGATTAACGCCGTTTATCCGTTTAACCAGCGCACGCCTGCGGTGCGCGAGCTCACCGAGTCGCTGCTGAAAGAGGCGCAGGCGGTGGGCGCGGCGGGGCTGGTGCTCTGCCCGCTGAATGACGGAAGCCACATCGCGCCCGACGAGACCCTGGCCGCGCTGCGGGATCTCACCCCTCTCTTTACGCGCTACAGCATTCAGGGGCTGGTCGAGCCGCTCGGTTTTCCGCAAAGCTCGCTGCGCTCGGCGGCGCAGGCCCAGACGTTGATCCGCGACGCCAGCGCTCCTTTTAAACTGCTGATCGACACCTTTCACCACGCGCTCTACCCGCAGGCGGCGCAGGAGTTTGCGCAGGTGGACGTGTCGATGATTGGGCTGGTGCACCTCTCAGGCGTAGAGGACGCGCGCCCGTTCGACGCGCTCACCGACGATCAGCGCATCATGCTGACGCCAGGCGATCGTCTGAAATCGGTTGAGCAGGTTAACGCGCTGGAGGCGCGGGGCTATCAGGGGATTTACGCTTTTGAGCCGTTCTCATCAGCGCTGGCGACATGGAGCGAAGCGGATATCGAGCGTGAAATCCTCAGCAGCATTGAGCAGGTGCGCCAGCACGTTGCCTGAGCCCGGGCGCGCAAACCGGCGATAAAATCACCTGTGGTCGGGGCGCGGTTTCAGGTATGATGCGAGGCCAGATCCCGTGGCGCCAGGCGCTGTCGGGGTTGTCCTTTATTCAGAACCGAGCGCGTCAATGAGAGTCACCCCGGCCAACACCGTTGAATCCATTATCTTTTGCCTGCTGTTTATCTTTTTCTTTTTAAACATTCCGCACCTGCTGTTCGCCCTGCTGCACGCCACCGAGCTGCGCGACGTAGCTGCCGTGGTGAACGTGGTGCCGTTTCTGGATGACTTTAACGCGTATTTTATTGAGCTGGCGGTGGTGTCGGTTATCTGTTCGCTGATAACGACCGTGGCGGGCAAATGTCTGTGGATGCAGTGGCGCGGGTGACGCGCCGGATGTGAAAACACGCTGGCGCGACGCGCCAGCGTGAAGCCGCCTCAGATAGACGTGCGGCGATAGCTGCGATACTCCGGCAGCCAGAAGTTTTCTTCAATGGCCTGCAACAGCGCCTCGGCGGAGGTCTTCACCGCCACGCCCTGCTGCTGCGCCATTTTCCCTACCGCAAACGCGATATCCTTCGACACCTGCTGAATGTCGGTCAGCGGCGGCAACACCAGCCCGCTGCCGGTATTCACGAGCGGCGAATGGGACGCCAGCGCTTCACTCGCCGCCATCATCATCTCATCGGTGACGCGCAGCGCGCCGGACGAAATAATCCCCAGCCCGATGCCGGGGAAGATGTACGCGTTGTTGCACTGGGCAATCGGGTAGGTTTTCTCTTTCACCGTTACTGGCTGGAACGGGCTGCCCGTCGCCACCAGCGCCGCGCCGTCGGTCCAGTTCAGGATGTCATGCGGCGTCGCCTCGACGCGTGACGTCGGGTTAGAAAGCGGCATCACGATCGGGCGCGCGCAGTGTTTATGCATCTCGCGGATGATCTCTTCGGTGAAGAGCCCGGTCTGGCCGGAAACGCCAATCAGAATGTCCGGTTTGGCGTTGCGCACCACATCCAGCAGCGAGAGGGCATCGCTTTGCGTATCCCAGCCCTGCAGGCTCTCGCGTTTTTGCACCAGCTTCGACTGGAACGACAGCAGGTTCGGCATGTTGTCGGTCAGCAGGCCGAAGCGGTCGACCATATAAACGCGCGCCCGCGCCTGCTCGTCGGTTAAGCCGCCTTCGGTGCGCATCCAGGCGATGATCTGCTCGGCGATGCCGCACCCGGCGGAGCCTGCGCCGAGGAAGACGATTTTCTGCTCGCAAAGCTGGCTGCCCGCCGCGCGGCTCGCCGCAATCAGCGTGCCGAGCGTGACCGCCGCGGTGCCCTGGATATCATCGTTAAAGCAGCAGATTTCGTCGCGATAGCGCTCCAGCAGCGGCATCGCGTTTTTCTGCGCGAAGTCTTCAAACTGCAGCAGCACGTTCGGCCAGCGCTGTTTCACGGCCTGGATGAAATCATCGACAAACGCGTAGTACTCGTCATCGGTGATGCGCGGATGACGCCAGCCCATGTAGAGCGGATCGTTTAGCAGCTGCTGGTTGTTGGTGCCGACATCCAGCACGATAGGCAACGTGTAGGCCGGGCTGATGCCGCCGCAGGAGGTATAGAGCGAGAGCTTGCCGATAGGAATGCCCATGCCGCCGATGCCCTGGTCGCCGAGGCCGAGAATACGCTCGCCGTCGGTCACCACGATCACTTTGATGTTATGGATCGGCACGTTTTGCAGAATGTCGTCCATGTTGTGGCGGTTCGGCCAGGAGATGAACACCCCGCGGGCGCGGCGGTAGATCTCAGAGAAACGCTCGCAGGCGGAGCCCACCGTCGGGGTGTAGATGATGGGCATCATCACTTCGAGATGGTTTTCCAGCAGGCGGTAGAACAGGGTTTCGTTGGTGTCCTGGATGTTGCGCAGGTAAATGTGTTTATCAATATCCGTTTTGAAATCTTCAAACTGTCGCCACGCGCGCTCCGCCTGCTCTTCAATGGTTTCCACCACTTCCGGCAGCAGCCCCAACAGGTTGAAGTTGCTGCGCTCCTCCATGCTGAAGGCGCTGCCTTTATTCAGTAGCGGAAACTCCAGCAGAACCGGACCGGCGTAGGGAATGTAAAGCGAACGGTTTTTTTTGTGTTTGATTTCCATCTGTCTCACTCTTTTTTGCGCGGCAGAAGCCTTATCACCGGCTCTCTGGAGGCCGCGTCGGAACGGGCGGATTACCATAGCGGCACATAGTGTATAAGAAAGCGGCCCGCCACTCTTCCATAAATGGACAGATTTCTGACATCAATGCCATGCAATTTATTCATTCAGGGGAATGACGGGGGAGACGGGCTCCCCCGTGGGCGGCGCGGGCGTCAGGCCAGCGAAGAGTCGGGCGATTTCTCAAGCGTCGGGCGTGGTCGGCCCTGGAGCGTGAAGAAAGAGATAACGGTAAAGCCAAGCGTAATCAGCCCCAGCACCAGATAGGTCTGCTGGAAGCCGACCGTGTCATACATCCGCCCCGCCCAGGTGGAGAGCACGACGCCGGAGAGCTGTTTCGAGAGGTTAAAGCCCACCAGGAACAGCGTGGCGGAAAGGCGCGGGTCAAACACCGCCGAAATGTATTTAAAGGTGCCCACCAGCAGGAACGGCAGCTCGAACATATGCAGCGTTTTCAGCACGATAACCTGCCAGTCGGCGGTGGCGAACGACGAGCCGATAATGCGCATCGACATGATAGCGCCGGCTATCAGCAACGCGTTTTTACTGCCGATGCGGTTGATGATAAACGGCGTGAAGAACATCACGGTGGCGTTGAGCAGCTCGCCGCCGGTGGTGACGAAGCCGAAGATCTGCGTGCCGCGCTCCGGGCTTGAGAAGAAGCCTTTGAAGAAGTTGGCGAACTGCTGGTCGAAGACGTCATAAACGCTCGCCACGCCCACCACGTAGATGATAAACGCCCAGAAGCTGCGCATTCTGAACAGCTCGCTCACAAGCTTCATCGAGAACGCCTGGCTGGTCTCCTGAGTGCCGGAAATCAGGTTGCCGCTCTCCCCCGCCGGGCGCGAGAACCACAGGACGCCTGCGAGTATCAGCGCGCACGCCGACGCCACCCAGAAGATGATATTGGGGTTCACGCCAAACAGCATGCCGGTCATCGAGGCGCACAGCGCCCAGCCCACGCAGCCGGAGACGCGCACTTTGCCATATTCAAAGTTGTTGGCGCGACTCACGCGCTCAATGTACGCCTCCACGGCGCCTGAGCCGCTCGAAAACACGATGCCGAGATAACAGCCGCCGACAAACGCCCCGACCCAGATGTTAAACGCCAGCAGCGGTTTAAGCACAAAGATAAAGAACGGCGCAAACAGCACCAGCAGGCCGGTAATCGTCCACAGCAGATGCTTACGCAGCCCGAGCTTATCGGAAACCAGCCCGAACACCGGCTGGAAGATAATCGCGAACAGCGAGATGCACGAGAAGACGATCCCCGTATCCGTTTTATTCAGGTGGGCGACATCCGCGAGCCACACCGGAAAGAACGGAAAGTAGGCCGACATAATGAAGTAGTAGAAAAAGAAGAACAGCAAAAAGAATATGAAGTTCTGTCTTTCAACCGGGGTCAGGGCAGGCTTATTCATCGTTCACCTTTCGTGTTAATGAGGCTGTTTTTGTTGTTAACGCCGGGACGGGCCCCGGCGGTCGCGCCCTGTCAGCCTTGCCGTCTGCGCAGGGTAAAGCGGTAGCGGTATTCCCGCGCGCTCAGCAGATATTCCGGGTGCACGCTCGGGGTCCAGGAGTCATCCCCGCCGACGCCCATATGGAAGCCGTCGAGCGTCAGCCAGATGCCCGCCTCCGGCTGCAACTGATGCCAGTGGCTGGTTTCCATTAGCTGACGGGTGCCGTAAGGGCTTAACGAGAAATGAAACTCGCCATCGGCCTGCCAGCCGTTCCAGTTCAGCTCGCGGGTGTTGCAGCGCAGGCCGTTTTCGGTGGGGAAGATGTACGGCGTGGAGAGCTCCGCAAGCGGCAGCGTCCAGCGTGAGAAACAGGCGCTGCTCAGGCGGTCCGGGTAGTTCTCATGCGGGCCGAGGCCGAGCCAGCTGGCGGTCTCTTCGCCGCCGCGCAGCTGGCAGACGACGCCGATACGCGGCAGCGGCGGCAGCGCCGGGCTGCGCTCGACGTCGATATCGCAGTGCAGCGCGCCCTGGTTATCCACGACCATACGCCAGCGGCTGAGAATGGCCGGGGCGTCCGCCAGACCGCGGGCGAAATACGCGTGCTGCACGCGCACCTCCACGCCCTCGCGGGTGGTTTGCGCCTCGCAGGCCAGGCAGCGGTGTTCGGCGTCATACAGCCCCGCCGCTTTCCAGCGCTCCACCCAGGCGTTCGGGTCGATGCGTTCCACTTCGCTGACGCCGATATCGTTATCAAGCGGCGCGCGAATAAACTGATCGGCAAGCGGCGTCAGCAGTTGATCTTCGCCATCGTCGCTCCACTGGGTAAGCTGCCCGCTGGCGCGGCTGACGCGCCAGACCTGACGCCCGTGGCGGATGACAAATTCCGCGTCGGCTATCTCAAGCGCGGGCGCTTCGCCCGCCACCGGCGGTTCGGGCAGCGCCAGCGGCGCGGCAAGCGGCCACTGCGCCCAAGCGCTGAGATGACCTTCCGGCGACCACGCCGTCGCCTGCGGCTGTTCCACGCGCACGTGCAGCCAGATGGCGTCGTCGCCCGCCCGGGCGCTAAAGCCGTTCTCGCTAAGCGTCAGTACGCGGCTCTCCTGTGGGCCGAGTTCCAGCGCGGTTTCGCCACTGATGCGCGTTTCGCCGCGCACCTCGACGCTCCAGACCAGGCGCTCGTTGTCGCTGTCGCGGAACAGGTATTCGCTGGTCACTTCGATTTGCAGCGGGTTTTCGCTCACCAGCCGGAACTGGAAGAACTGCTGCTGATGCTTCGCCTCATACAGCGCCGGGTGCGGCGTGCGGTCCGGGAAGACCAGCCCGTTCATGCAGAACTGGCGGTCGTTCGGCGTGTCGCCGAAATCGCCGCCGTAGGCCCACCAGCGGCTGCCGTCCGGCTCCACGCGCGTGATGGCCTGGTCGGCCCAGTCCCAGATAAACCCGCCCTGCAGGCGCGGATACTGGCGGAACGCGTCCCAGTAGTCGGCAAAATTACCGAGGCTGTTGCCCATCGCGTGGGCGTATTCGCAGAGGATCAGCGGGCGGGTTTCGCCGGGCATCGAGATCCACTTTTTAATCGACCATTTCGGCACCGCCGGGATAAGCTGATCGGTCTCCACGCGGGCGTACATCGGGCAGATGATGTCGGTGGCGCGTGTATCCGCCCCGCCGCCTTCATACTGCACCGGACGCGTCGGGTCCTGATGCTTGATCCAGTTGTAGAGCGCAGTGTGGGTCGCGCCGTTGCCCGACTCATTGCCGAGCGACCAGATAATAATGCTCGGGTGGTTACGGTTGCATTTCACCATCCGGGTGACGCGCTCGCTGTAGGCGCCAAGCCAGACCGGGTCATCCGACAGGCGGCTCATCGGCTCCATCCCGTGGGTTTCGATATTCGCTTCATCCACCACGTAGAGCCCGTAGCGGCTGCACAACTCATACCAGCGCGGCTGGTTGGGGTAGTGCGAGCAGCGCACGGCGTTAAAGTTGTTCTGCTTCATCAGCAGGATGTCCTGCACCATCGCCGCCTCATCCACCGCCTGGCCCTTTTCCGGGTGATGCTCGTGGCGGTTGACGCCGCGAATAAGCAGCGGCTGGCCATTGAGCGTCAGCAGGCCATTGTGGATTTCCACGCGACGAAAGCCGACGTCGTGCGCCTCGGAGACTAACGCCATACCGTCAGCGTCCAGCAGCGTCACGACCGCGCGGTAGAGGTGCGGCGCTTCGGCGCTCCAGAGCAGCGGATTGTCCACGTCGAGCGAGAGCGTTACGCGCTCCGGGTAGTTACCGCGCTCATCAATGGGGGCGGAGCCGAGCGCCCGCGTCTGGCTCGCCACTTCGGTGTCGCCGTGCCACAGCGCCAGGCTGACGCTGAGCCCGCGCGCGGCGGGCGTCACTTCCACCTCGCTAAACAGGGTGGCGTGGCGCAGCGATGGCGCAAGCTCGGTGTGGACGCGCACGTCCGCGAAGGCCTGCTCCGGGAGATGCAGCAGGCTCACCGGGCGGAAAATCCCGCTCATGCGCCACATATCCTGATCTTCCAGATACGTGCCGTCCGACCAGCGCAGCACCAGCACGCACAGGCGGTTGCGGCCCGCGTGCAGCACGTCGGTGAGATCGAACTCCGCCGGCAGGCGGCTGTCCTGGGAGTACCCCACCCACTGCCCGTTACACCAGAGATAAAACGCCGAGTTCACGCCGCCGAAGACGATGCGCGTGCGGCCCGCTTCGAGCCACGCCTGCGGCACGTCGATATCGCGCGAATAGCAGCCGGTCGGGTTCTCATCCGGCACAAACGGCGGGTTCACCGGGATCGGGTAGCGCACGTTGGTGTAGATCGGGGTGTCGTAGCCTTCCATCTGCCAGTTCGACGGCACCGTAGTGGCGCGGGCGTCGCTGAGATCGGCCGCCAGCCAGACATCCGGCACCTGCTGAGGGCTGGTGAAAAAGCTGAACTGCCACTCGCCATCGAGCGACAGCACGGCGTCGGAGGCCTCGCCCCGGCGCGCCTGGCAGGCGTCGCGCCAGCCGTGCAGCGGCGTGTGGGAGGGCAGGCGGTTAACGCTGGTAATGGCCGGATTTTGCCAGTCGTTACGGGCAAGGATGGTCGCCAGAGGGCGCGTCTGCAGCTCGTTAAAAGCAGTCGTGGTGGGGTTTTCTGTCATGATGGTTCCCTGGAAATCGAAAAATGTCGTGCGCTAACATTGCTAATCAGCATGGCGGGAAACCGGGCGGATCGCGAACAGCGGCTTTTCAGAATGAGAACCTGGATCACATCATAGCCATGAATGGATCCAGAAATGGGATCTTCATCACACCGATAATGTTAGCGCACGACATTTCACGCCAGAAATTGACTTTCGCCGCTGCCATCACCGATCATTGCGCCGACGAGAGGCAGAGGAAAGGCGATGAAAAAACGACTCAGCACGCTGGATGACGTGGCACAGAAGGCCGGGGTGTCGCACCAGACGGTGTCGCGCGTGCTTAACAAACCGGCGCTGGTGTCGCCCGCCACCCGACAGCGGGTGCTGGACGCGATGGAGGCCCTACAGTTTGTGCCGAACCGCAGCGCGCAGCTGCTGGCGGGCAAAGCCACCCGCACGCTCGGTTTTATTACCGTCTCTCTCGCGCTCCACGCGCCGTCGCAGATTGCCGCCGCCATTAAAAGCCACGCCGCGCGGGCGGGCTACAGCGTGGTGATCGCCACCCTGGAAACCGGCGCGCTGGAGGAGCTGCAACGCTCGCTAAATGAGATGCGCGCGCAGAAAACGGACGGCGTTATCATCAACCTGCCGCTCGGGGCCGACGCGGCGGCGACGCTCGCGGCGCAAAACAGCGATCTGCTGTGCCAGTTTCTCGACGTGCCCGCCGACAGCGAGGTGTTTCACGTGAGCTTCGATCCGCGCGACGGCTCGCGCCAGAGCGTGGAGTTTCTGCTTGAAGCCGGGCATCGGCAGGTGGCGCTGCTCGCGGGGCCCGCGCATTCGGTCGCCTCGGCAATGCGTCTCGCCTGCTGGCAGGCCGTACTGGCGGAGCGCGGCCTGTGCGCCTGCGCGCTGCTGCACGGCGACTGGAGTTCAAAGGACGCCTGGCAGCAGACGCTCAGCCTGTTCCGCACGCGGCGCGATATCACCGCGCTGCTGGTGGCGAACGATCAGATGGCCTTCGGCGCGATGAGCGCGCTGGACGAGCTCGGCCTGCGCGTGCCGCAGGATGTCTCGGTGATTGGCTATGACGACACGCCGGACAGCGCCTATTTCATTCCGCCGCTCACCACCGTCGAGCAGGATTTCAACCGCCTCGGCGCGGAATCGGTGCGCCGGATGGTGGCGCGCCTCACCGGTCACGGCGATGGCGGCTCGACGCTGCTGCCGACGCGTTTTATCGAACGCCGTTCCACCGCGCCGCTGCGCGACCGTCACGTCGATCGCGAGCGCCTGCTCGATGAGATGGCGCGTCTGGTGAAAGCGCTGCGCGAGTGCTGAGCGCGACGCCGGGGACCCTACTCCGGCGTTTACGGTTATTTCCCACTCTTTTACGCATTTTCCCTGCCTTTTAGCGGCCTGTTCGCGCCGATGATTTTCGCTTTCAATTGCAAATGATTATTAGTAACATTCTCAACTTCTGTGAAAGGGTGTTTCAGTTTATGGCAGGACCCGCTGGCGCAGACGCCGGGAAAATCCCCTTTTGCGTTATCTGACAATAAGTTAAACCAAATGGAGTTGTCTGATGAACCACAAGACCGGCGCCCTGGCGCTGCTGGTGACGCTCGCCCTTAGCGGCTGTGCGACACACCCCTCCCCCGCCCCGGCCACCGTTCCGGCTCCCCCAGCGCACACCCAGCCCGATCACCTCGTGAAGCGCGAGCTCGCTTACGGCGTGTATGAGATGGCGCTAAGCCCGGCGGGCAACGCGCTCTACGTCGCCACCGCGCAGTCGTTTAAGGACGTGCAGGGCGGCGTAATTTACAGGCTCAATCCGCAGTCGCTGAACACGCTCGGCGAAACCCATACCGACCTGAAAAATTTCGGCATCGCCACCGCGCCGGACGGTAAAACGGTCTGGGTGACCAACTCGCTCGATGGCGGCATCAGCGCGCTCGACACCGCCACCGGGAAAATCACCGGTCGCCTGCTGTTTGGCGAGCGTAACGAGAAAGGCTTCCCGTCCGGGGCGCGTGAAATTCTCTGGCACGACGGCCTGCTGTATGTCGGTGCCGTCGCCGATCCGGCGGTGATCTGGGTGGTTGACGCGAAAACGCTGAAGCTTAAGAAACGCATTAAAAACGCGGGCAAATGGGTCACCGGCCTGCACTTCTCCCCAGCCACGAAACGGATCTACGCGGCGAACGGCGGCGGCGAAATTCTTGTTATCAACCCGACCACGCAGCGCATTGAGAAGCGCTGGAAACCGCTTGGCGACAAACCGACGCTGCTGCTGAACATGGCGGAAGATCCGGCGACCGGCCGCCTGTTCGTCACCGACAATTCGAAAGCGAAAACCACGCTGGTGATGGATATCCGCCGCGGCGACGTCATTAAACAGCTCGACGTGGGCGATTCGCTGGCGGTGAAATTCAACCCGCAGCGCCAGGAGATCTACATCACCCGGCGCGACGGCGGAAAACTGCTGAGCCTTGACGCCGCCACCTACAAGGTGAAAAAGCAGTGGGATCTGCCGCCGAACCCGAACAGCCTGCTGCTCTCGCCAGACGGCCAGACGCTGTGGGTCACCGTCAAACAGCCGTTTAACAAAGACCACTCCACCAAAGGGCCGGAGCAGGTGGTGCGCATCGACCTGAAATAACCGTTTACGGGCCCGACAAGGGGCCCGTTTCCTTACAAAAATAATGACAGGACAACCTCGGGGATGAAACACGTAACGTTACGCCAGACGCTGCTGGCGATGGCCGTGGGCTGCGCCGCGTCTTACGCGCAGGCGGAAGAGACTATCGTGGTGCAGGCCGCCAGCGAGGCGTTTACGCCGGGCGGCGATACGCCGCCGCCGGCCTATCTGGATGGTCAGGTGGCGCACGGCGGCCGACTCGGTATGCTCGGCGAGCAGCGCGCGATGGACGTGCCGTTTAACGTCATCAGCTTTACCTCAAAGCTCGTGGAAGATCAGCAGGCGCGCACCGTCGCTGACGTGGTGCGTAACGATGCGGGCGTGCAGAACGTGCAGGGCTACGGCAACTTCCAGGAGACCTACCGCATTCGCGGCTTTGCACTGGAAGGCGACGATATGACCTTCAGCGGTCTTGGCGGCGTAATGCCGCGTCAGGTGGTGGAGATGGCGATGGTCGACCGCGTCGAGATCTTCAAAGGCGCCAACGCGCTGGTCAACGGCGCGTCCACCACCGGCGTGGGCGGCGTTATCAACCTTGAGCCGAAACATGCCGACGCCCTGCCGCTCACCCGGCTTGGCGTCGATTACACCTCAGCACGTCAGGCGGGCGTTACGCTGGATGCCGGGCGACGTTTCGGCGACGCGGATCAGTTCGGCGTACGCGTAAACCTGGTGCAGCGCGAAGGCGAGACAGCGGTGGATAACGAAAAGCGCCGCACCACCTTTGCCTCCGTCGGCCTGGATTACAAAGGCGATCGCCTCAAAACCTCGCTCGATCTCGGCTATCAGAAACAGGGCTTCCACGGCGGGCGGATCGGGGTGGATATTCGCAACGTCGATTTCATCCCGGCCGTGCCGAAAGCGACGCAGAACTACAGTCAGGACTGGGTTTACAGCGATCTCGAAAGCCAGTTCGGCATGGCGCGCGCTGAGTATGCGCTCGCCGACGACTGGACGCTCTATGGCGGCTTCGGCGGCCAGCACAGCCATGAGAAAGGGCTGTACGCCACGCCGCGGCTGATTAACGCCGACGGCGACGCCACGATGGGCCGCATGGATACCAACCGTATTATCGATAATGCCAGCGGAATGGGCGGCGTGCGCGGTCGCTTCGACACCGGGTTTATTTCGCATCAGGTGAACCTGGGGTATTCGGCCATCGCGCGCCGCGACGCCACGGCCTGGCGCATGGCGAAAACCACCCGGGCGGTGAATATTTACGACCCGGCGGACGTGGGCCGCCCGCCCAACGCCAGCGCCAGCGGCAACTACGGCTCGCCGCCGACCACCGGCCGTTCGCGCACCCAGGGCTGGCTGCTGAGCGATACGCTGGGCGTGCTGGATGACCGCGTGCTGCTGACGGTGGCCGCGCGCCATCAGGACGTGGTGGTGCGCAAATACAGCGCCAAAACGGGCGATGAAACGCGTGATTCACGGTTTAACGACAGCCGCTGGATGCCGACCTATGGCATCGTCTACAAGCCGACCGAACAGGTATCGCTCTACGCCAACCATACCGAGTCGCTGGAGCCTGGCGGCAGCGCGCCGTCGACCGCCGCCAACTACGGCGAAAGCACCGGCATTCTGCATTCAAAACAGAATGAAGCGGGCGTGAAAATTGACTTCGGGCGGCTCGGCGGCACGCTGACCGCCTTTGAAATCAAAAAGCCCGTCGCCACCCAGGACAGCGTCACCAATATCTACGCGCTCAGCGGCGAGCAGCGCAACCGCGGCGTGGAGCTGAACCTCTTCGGCGAGCCGGTGCTGGGGCTGCGCCTGAACGCCAGCGCCACCTGGATTGACCCGCAAATGACCCGCACCAAAGACGGCGCAAATGACGGCAACGACGCCGTCGGCGTGCCGCGCTTCGCGATGCGCGTGGGCGGCGAGGTGGATATCGCGCCGGTCGAGGGGCTGACCGCCAGCGCCTGGGTGAACCACACCGGCGAGCAGTACGTTAACGCCGCCAACACCCGCAAGCTGGACGACTTCACCACGCTCGATCTCGGCGTGCGTTACCGCATGACGCTTAACGATCAGCAGAATACCGTGACGTGGCGCGCGGGCATCGATAACGTCACCAATGAGAAATACTGGTCGACCGTGGAAAGCAGCGGCATTTACCTCTATCAGGGCAAACCGCGCACGCTGAAACTCTCCATGAGCTACGACTTTTAAGCCGTACCCGCCGGGCCTCCCGGCGGGGTTACGCTCAGCGCGCGTTATCCTCCTGCTTCATCCGCGCGCGGATGCCGCCGTCAATGGTGGTGGTGTCGGCCATCGGCGTATAGATTGCGCCGGTCGTCGGCGCCAGCGGCTGCGCTTTCTCCACTGAACGGTTAATCACCTTCGCCGAGAGTTTCTCGGTCATGTCCGGGAACAGATGGTGCGACAGGTTAGACGAGCGCGCCTTCCAGCCCACCGGGATCTCCTCTTCCGGTTTGAAGCAGGCTTTGACCATCGCGTCGATCACTTTCTCCGGCGAGTCCATCGCGGCCATGCGCGGCGCGTGGCCGGTATAGTTGGCGGCGTGGGTCCACCACGGCGTATCCACCGCCCACGGCATGATGGTCGCCACTTTAATGTCGTGATAGTCATTGAGCCGCAGCTCTTCGTTGATGGTGCGCCCGAGGCTCAGCACTGCGGCTTTGGTGGCGGCGTAGCTCGACTGAAACGCGAGCGGCACTTCGCTGTCCACGGAGCCGGTGTTGATCAGCACGCCGAAGCCCTGGGCAATAAAATGTTTTACCGCTACGTGCGCGCCGTAGATGACGCCTTTGAGGTTTACATCCACCAGCCGTTCGTGATCGGCCACCGGGATCTCCCAGAACCAGCCGAGCGCCCCAATGCCGACGTTATTGATCCAGACGTTAATCGGCCCGAAGCGCGCGATCGCCGCCTGCGCCAGACGCTCCACCTGATCCGGCTGGCTGACGTCCGTCTCCACCGCCAGCGCGTGGCCGCCACCGGCGTTGATCTCCTGCGCCAGCGCCTCCAGCGCTTCGCCCCGTCGCGCCGCCAGCACCATATTCGCGCCGCGTTTCGCCAGCGCTAACGCTGCGCCGCGCCCAAAGCCGCTCGACGCCCCGGTGATGACGATGGTGGTGTTGATCATTCTCTCTTCAGACATACCGGCCCCTCTTAATCATCAGCAGATTGCCGCACCGCCTCAGGCTTGCAGGGCGGCGCAGCCCAGCTTTTAGTCTGGACCGGGATGCGCAGAACGCAAAAAGATGGGCTTTTTGACTGCCCGCTACCCCTGAAACTGGAACTGCTTCGTTTAGGGAGCAAACGAGGGTATAGGGGTTGGGTATGAGGGAGGTGCGGAAGTTGCATTCAATAGTGAAACTGCCAGGTACCTTCCTGGCGGAAAAAGAGCTCGCTATATCAGCGTGTTCTCGTTTAGTCGCATAATAATAGGTGAACTCGCGGTTCATGATGCCGAGTCAGCCCCAATGGCTATGCCAGGTTCAAAATACACCGCATAAGCAGACAGCCCGCAAAAAAAGTATACGTCTTAGTCATTTATTTCGAATCTGGTAGGGTTTTTATGACTTTTTGTTACAGCTTTTTCAAGTGACGATATGATCCTTAAGATTGCATAATAGTAAAAAAATCTTTTGACGCGTTAAGGGACAGGAAGTGTCATGGGAAGTCGAAAAAAATTCATGCCACATATTATGCGGATCGACTCCACTGTTGGGGAGTGTGGCAGCAACAAGCCTGAAGAGGTTCTATGATTTTAGCAAACGCTCAGTGAGTCCGGCTATCAAGAACTAACCGGGCGAGATATTAAGGTTACTGGCAAGTTTAGCGGGCAGAACAGCACTTATAAAGTTAAAGTTCATTCGGGAAGATCCAGCCCTGATGCGTTATGAACCAGCAAGGCAAAGAATCAGGTACTTACAATGAAAAAAACATTGTTAACGATTATTTTAATGACCTTAATTTCGTCAGCTTACAGTGCTGAGAAATTAGAAATTATATCTGGCCCGGAAACTGATAACTGTTGGCGTAACAATGCTGACCGAGGAAAAGCATCTGAATGCTTACACGCTCTAAGTGATAAAAGCAATAAAGATATGGATCAGTTAATTGCCAAAACAGTCAGGCAAATTAAAGAGAACAATAGTGGTCCCGTTTTCAAAAGTGAGGATCCTCAACAAACCATTGGCGATATATACAGTAACCTTTTCCTTGAGTCGCAAAATTCATGGAAGGAGTATCGCAAGAATCTCTGTTTAGGCGTTGGTTCGCAAATCGGGGAAGATAC